>Ga0181365_1000030_pt1 | contig 25670 bp, 30 predicted proteins | sample Fa13NDMM110DN_FD_130097 | JGI IMG/M metagenome (GOLD analysis project Ga0181365, IMG submission 130097) | Freshwater viral communities from Lake Michigan, USA - Fa13.ND.MM110.D.N | ecosystem: Environmental > Aquatic > Freshwater > Lake | place: USA: Michigan | collected 2013-09-24
CAGGTGTTAATGGTTCATCAGGTTCATCAGGTGTTAATGGTTCATCAGGTTCATCAGGTGTTAATGGTTCATCAGGTTCATCAGGTGTTAATGGTTCATCAGGAAGTTCTGGAACATCTGGATTATCAGGTAATCTTAGTGGCTCATTTGGTATAACAATAGACGGAAATGCTTCGGTTATATCAACAGGTGTTAAAGGTTATATAACTATTCCTTATGCCGGAACTATTACTGGATGGGATATATTATCAGATATATCAGGTTCCATTGTTATAGATGTATGGAAAACAACTTACGCCGCCGCACCACCAACCGTTGCTAATACAATTGCTGGTTCCGAAAAGCCGACTTTATCATCTTCTACAAAGAACCAAGATAATGCTTTATCAACTTGGACTACATCTGTTACTGCTGGTGATATTATTGGATTTAATGTGGATTCAGCATCAACTTTAACAAGAGTAAATCTTTCAATAAAAATAACTAAATCTTGATATGGCAATTAAAACAGTATCAGCAGCAGGTGGAAATTTTAATGCTACGGGGACTTGGGTTGGGGCAGTCGCTCCAGTAGCAGGTGATGGTATAGTAGCAAATGCCACATCAGGTAATTTAACTTTATCAGCAGATACCGTTAGTTTAATAAGTGCTGATTTTACAGGATATACAGGAACACTTGCCTTATCTACAAGAGAATTTACCTTCAACACAGCAGGCACGGTTTTTCTTACAATTGGTTCAGGTATGACTATTACTTTCACTACTGGTAATGGTAGATTTAGGATTCAAAGAGCTATCACTATTACATCAAATGGTAAAGCCCTACCAGTATCTATAACCGGTAGTCTTACTACAACACTTGTTGGTGATTTGACTATCAATTATAGTAACAACCTGAATACTACAATTACTGGTGCTGATGCTATATTTACAAGCACTACAAGTGTTGATTTATCATCTCTTATTATGGCTTCTGGCTTTAAATTTTATATAAGGCCATCGGCTACAATGGCCTTAAGTTCAACAGGATTACCAAGAGGATACACCGTCTTTGATACAACACAATCTATTACAATCACAGATCCAATTCAACTTCAACCAGGCACAGCTGTAGCAAACACAGATGTTCAAACTATAGAGTTTGGTAAAACAGCTTCTTGGTCTGGAGCAGGAACGACTAATAGTAGGCCAAATCTTATGTATAACTTAACAGGTGCTTGGAGCGGTTCTACTTTTAGTTTAGTATCTACAGCCAACAACAACATATATGAATTGATGTCTTATATGAGTGCTGGTATATCTGTGAATTTAAATCTTACAAAGAAACTAAACTTAAATGGTCTAATTGTTTTATCAGTTCCCGGAACATCAAAAGCCACACTTAATGTTGTTGGTTCTGGTGGTTTTAGTGCTTCAAATGTTTTTATTGATAACACAAGAATTGTAAATGGCACATCATTTAACACAAACACATCAGCCTTAAAACTTAGCTCTGATGGCACTTACTCTATCACAAACCTTTTAGTATCTGGATTAACTGCCGGAAACATCGGTTTGCTTTCATCATTTACGGCATCAGTTCCCGCAACGGTAAGTATTACAAATGGTGGTTATTTTTATGCTCAAATCACTGATATAAACAATGTAGGAACGACACAATATGCTCTTACTCAAAATGGTAACACTCTTACAAGAACAACAGGATTTACTAATTCAGTTAGTGGAGGTGGAGGTGGTGGTGCATTTACATTTGTAAATTAACGATCTACTACAACATTTACCTTCCAATAATGACGACAAAAAGCTGTAGTTACACCTGAAGTAGGATTGCGATAAAAGCCACCTCTATATTGAAAAATATCATCAGGTAAATCCATATCAACTAAATGGTCTTTAGGTAATCTATTTATCTCTTCTAAGCTCCACATTCTTGTAGGTGTGCTTCTTAATCCACTACAAAAAGGTCTTGAACCAGAAGCGGCTTTAGGTATACCTTCAATCTCTTCATAAGTATATTTTACTTTAATTGTAATAAACTTTAAATCAACCGACTTAATAAGTTCTGTCTCAGCCGCAAAAGCATCTGACATTGAATCTATTCGTTTAGAACTTAAAACTTTATATTTAGAACCATCTTCACCCATTAACTTTAACTTTTCTAAGATAGGATCTTGACCAGTCATAAGTAAATCATACTCATATCTCTTATCTAAATCTTTTACTTCACCAAACACCATTACATCTTCTGTAAGACCTACAGACCTTAGTTTATTCCAAACCTTTTTATCTCTTTTATGAATCTTTCTTGATGAACGAATATGAACTTTGAAACCTTTTTCTATGTAACTAATAACAGAAGCATCATCAAAGTCTTCATTAAAGATAACTTTTCTTTGAGACTTAAAGTTTTCTGTAAGGTCTTGTCTTCTAATCTGTTTTAACTTTCTAGAAGCCCATTCTACACCTTCATCACCACCCCAAGCAAGCCACATAAGACGACCACATCCTTCACCAAGTTTACGGTTTGAGTTTTGTCTTTGTCTTTCAAAAGAAGCCATACGAGCTATAGTTTCTTCACTAATCGGTTCACCTTTAGCTAGTTGATTCGCTCTTTGCTTACCTACATCAGTACCACAAGAACCCCAACCGTTCTTCTCAGCCCAGTCTAAAGCTGTTTGAGCATTTTCACGAGCGGCTCTTGGATAATCTTTGTAGGATTCAAACTCAATGTTTGCTGGTGGAAAGTCATAAGAAGAAGCAGTAGCACCTAAAGACATATCTTTTTTACCATCAGAGTTCTTTTTATGCTTTTTAGGTAGTAAGTCATTATCATTTACATATTTAGGATTTTCAGGTCTACCATTCTTTACAATATACAAAAAGGCGTTTACTCTTGCGTAAGCCCATTGTTGTGATGAGGTAACTCTTGGTGAGTGTGAGGTTGTAAAAGCACCTACACCTCTTTGATATACGGTCTTCAACATACCTACATTAACTCCGTATCCTAACTTTTCTTTATACTTTTCATTAAACTCATCAACCTTTTTCTGTAAGGCTTCTTCAACTGCTTTTGGAACTTCTGAACCGCGAGTTGTAGATGAATCGCCTTTTGATGTACCACGACCTTCAGGATTCTTATTAGGTGTGCTTGACTTAGGCGCCTTAGGTGATTTGTTTATACCACCTCTGGGTCCTATAACTGCTAAGTCTTCTTTATGATATAAATATTCACTATCTTCTCCATGTTCTGCACCAGTCATTAATCTACCTGAAGCATCTTTATGCGTAGGCCCCGACCATAATTTACCATCAGCGGTATAGTGTTCTACACCTTTTTCATACTTATCTACTTCAGTCATATTGTTTAAGTTACTTTTTAGATATGTTCTATTTTACTAAGATTGTTTATTATCTTGCCACCATTGTTTAAGTCTTCCATAGACTCTTTGTCTACAACCACCACAAGAAGTACTAAACTCTAAGTTACCTGGATAAACTTCATTGTGAAGGTTAAACAACTCTCTAATAACTAAAGCATTGTGATTGTGGTTTTCTTTACCAACAAGTGTGACCATAAGTGCATCAACACGATTAAATAAATCATTCATTTTCTTTTTCTCTTTTTTCATAGTAAGCATAGTAATTAACTCTTGCATACTCTTTTTGATAGGTGTTCCAAGCTTCTGGATAAGTTTGATAATATGATTTCTTTCCATTTTGTTTATCTAATTTATATCTACAAGTATAACAAGTTTTTAAGTAGTAATCTTTACCAGTTTTTTTTGAGTTTGTTTTTGGAAACCTTTCTATTTCTCTATCTAAATTGCATTCTTTACAAATCATAACGAACCTGAGTTAATTTTTCTAGTGATAAACTCGGCTAGCACAGCACTGATTGACGCACCTAATAAATCTGGCGTGCCATTCATAATAAACACACACCAAAAGTAAAGATGCCAAGTAGAACACATAGCACAATTTATTAATCTCATAAACCAATCGTTTCTTTTGTATAAACTTTTTAATCTTTGAGTAGGTTCTGATACTATCCATATCACACCTAATGCAGCAAATCCAATTATTGTTGACCAATACATATCTTTAATTTTATTTTTAGTTCACTTATCATATTATAAACAGCAGAAAGTGGTAAATCTACTTTTTTACTTATAGCTCTCATAGAAAGCATTTGAGTAAAATATAAATCCCATAAAACCTTTTCGTGAGTTTCTAAGGTAAGATATATTTTTCTCATAGTCATTATACGCGTAACATCATGTTCACTAAACCTTCTATTCAAATCCAACATAAAGTCTTTTATATCTTCTCTGTTTGTTTCACAAGTAACCTCTACAAAGCTTTCTTCTGATTCTTCAGGTATATCATACTCTTCACCAAAAGAGTTCACCTTAATTGATTTATTAAAATCTGAGTTACTCCATTTAACATTATTACTAAACCAAGTTTGAGTAAATTTAAGTCTTTGTTCATTATCAGGTATAGCTGAAAACTTAGACCAGTTTGAATTTATGTAAATGCAATACATACTTAGTAAATCAACCCAATGTTCTGGTGACCATCTTTTACTCCACATTTCTAAAAACTTATAATTTTTTTCTATCCAACTTCCGCCGTTCATCAAACATATATATTATTTTAGAATAGTGTCTATTTTCTTATTTCTAAGATAAGATTGTCTGTGATTACATATACATTCAAACATTTCATCAACGGTGTAGATTTCTTTTTTATTATTAATCATACTGACCTCAGTGTCATATTCAATTATAAACATACCAAATTTTGTAAGTGATTTAACCTTTCTAAAATAGTGTGAGTTTTTAGTACAAATTAACTTTCTAATCAACATTCGTCATAAACTATTTTTAGTATCTTTAACATAGCTATGATTTGATTTTCTTGGTCAAACTGGTCAAAGTAAAATTGATTCTTGTTTTCATTCTCTGAACTCCAAACAATGTCTAAATAGATATTTGTAAGTATAAAAGGATCTATTGGTGTGTTTAAGCCAAACTTATAACGATTCATTAGTTTTCTTAAATCTTCTTTTGTTTCACGATTTATATTTATTTTCTTTGGTATCCTAATAGACCTTTGACTTGGTGGTTTATAAGATTCTATTTCAATCTTACATAATGAACAGATGCCTTTTATCTTTTTACCCATATCATTACCACATCTTTTACAACGGAATGAACTGGTAAGTTTATAATTTATATTGTAACATGCTCGGCACATACCAGAAGCTTGTAGAACTACTTTCTTACCTTTATCATTTATAGAGTTCCAAAGTAATTTACAACCTAAACACTTTTCTTCTACAATTTTTATTAAACCACTTCCATCTGTGTAAGTTTTACCAGCAGCTTTAAGATTTTTATCGGGGTCTAAACCTCTTTTATTATCAATCCAAATTTTGTTATAACAAGAACGACATTTATTTTTAGAGTGATAATTAACTACACGAAAAGACCTTAAACACCTGTCACAATTTTCTTTTCTCACTATTTGAATCCATCTGGCCATACATCTTATATCAATATTTTTATGATTTGTTGAACTTTTAGTACCTTTTGTATATAATATATATATAAAAACAAAACAATATGAAAAGACCAACAAAGATAGCGCTTGAAAATATAGCGTTAAAAATGGTAGATGATGGATTATACATCAAAACCAGAGGTTCAGTTTATTTTATGACTGAAGCAGTAAAGATACACAAGTCTATGGATTCAATGGTATCTATACAAACAATCAAAACACACGAACAAGAACTTGAACAGATGTGTCAATTAGAAATGTTGAAAAGATATCCTCTAAACAAAAACATAGCTGTGCCAAATCAGTTTGATGATGATGCTGATGATGATTTTTATGAAGATGAAGATGATGATATGGATGACGCCCATTTAGTTCTTTATGACGAGTTTGGATCTGAAGTTGATGATTATTCGCTCATTGATATAGCCATTGCTAAGATTCAAAAAATGATGAACACGCTGATATCTCACAAACAAGTAAAGGCTTATTTACCTAAAGTAGAATATAATATGTTCTATGTAGGTGAAGATGGTTTGACTTGGCTTAAAGGTTCATTTAAAAATCAACCAGTCGGCACACCAGGTATGAGATACATAAACAAAGCTGGCATCTCTGTAACAGAGAAAACACACGCTAAATATATGTTGAGTCAAACAACAAACACATATACTAAATATGATGTTGATGTGTTGACAAAAATATCAACAGGAACTTATGAGTAGCAAATAAAGAAGAGGTGTAACAACCTCTTTTTTTATGCTAATAATATCAAACAAGATGTAAACTTTTTTAGATGTAAATCATATACATGATATAAAAGGCAATCAAAAGCAATCTCGGCACTTACAATCAAAAACTTCACGGCTTACTAAACGGCAATTAACGGATTCATTATGAGGCGGGGCACGACAACGCTGGTCATATATGTCTTATTGCGATACCAGGAGGACTATACAAATCGCAACTATAGAGTTTAAGTCAGAAGTAGTATGTATAGCGGAGGATCTCAAACCTTTGAAAGTTGCTGACCAATCATATACAGAGATGCTATGTGAGCAAGCCGATAGTTATACGCCAAGAGGAGTTATAGAGGTAAAGCAGATTCTGAACGAGTTTAACAATTCGTAAGGAATGAAGTCTGCTTCACCTCCTGTAACCGCCAAAAAGAAGGATTGATTTGGATAGGTTTAAATGTGGTTTTGAGTTGAAGACACTCAACAAAGAGTGTCGTTCTAAATCACTTAAGGTCTTTAGTTCTTTCAAACTCATTAGACCAGAATTCCCAATCAACAATCTGATCTTCATTTCTAATATGAGCAACTCTTTTCTTTTTCTCTTCTTCTAAACATAACAACCATAGTTGTTCGTCTGTTAATTTTTCTGTCATAGTTTATGTTTTTTAATCTTTAGTAAATCTTTATTCTTATTATAAGTTATTCTTGACTGAGCCTTATCACACTCTTTACAATAAGGTCTTAAACCATCTTTACTCCGTGTTTGTGGGTAATAGCCATTGCTCCAAGAGCCACATCGTTTACAAGCCTTCATCTTATCCTTGATACATATATTGTAAGCCGTTCATATTATCATCTTTGATGATGCCTAACTTAGTTAGAACATAAACATTCATCATAAAAATAACACATTCTTGATGAGCACACTCTATTCCTTTATCTAAGATAGGCAATACTTGCTCTAATTGGCTATAATAGAAGTCAATTTCTGATTGACCATCTTTTTTAATAGCATTTTGATAAAATGGCGCAGCATATTCAAATCTTTCAACAAGTTCTTTTATTTGTGCCTCATCGTTGATAGTGATACCGGCTCCTTTGTAAAAGAAACCTAAACTTACTAATTTTTTACCAGCAACAACTTTACTGATTCTTTCTTTTCTTCTTCTTTCTTGTCGTGTCATAGTGTGTGTGTTTTCAAGTGTTTAACAAATATACGGATTCATTTTTAATCTACCAAATCTTTTTTCATCTTATTTTAATGTAATCCAAACAGAATCGTTTTCATTTACCTCGATTGCTTCGATTTGCTCAAAGTAATTCTTTAACAACTCAACAAGAACTACTCTGTCTCTTTTAGAGTGTGTCGGATGAAAGAACTGAGGAGAACCGATATACTTATTTGAAAACTTAATCATAGAACCAAGCCATTCAATAAGAACTTTTGTGTTTTTGTTGTCTAATACTCTTTTTACTTCTGCGTGTGTCATAGTGTGTGTTTTTAATTGTTTAACAAATATACGGATTGTTTTTTAATCTACCAAACTTTTGTAGTGTTTAAGACCATAAAAAGAATCACAAACTCTACAGATGTTTTTAATCTTAAACTCTGACTTACCTGGTGTGATAGTAATCGTAGGATTCATAGTGAACAAAAATGCCGTAGCTTCTTTTACATCAATGCTATTCACCTCAGCAAAATCAGATATAATCCTCATAAGGTGTAGAACTGAGTCTTGGTCTTCATTTTTTCTAATGACGGTAGTGTAGTCATTCAAAGTGATTTTTAGTTGTGGTGATGTTCTCTTTTTCATAGTGTGTGTTTTTAATTGTTTAACAAATATACGGATTAATTTTTAATCTACCAAATTAAAAGTTGTCAAAGTCAAAGTCAGAGCTGTCATTGTGATTCTCAAGAGCAGACATTAAAGACTCGAACTGCTCTCTGATGCTCTCGATGTCATAGTTGATGTTGCCTTTGTTGTCTTCAGACCAGTAGATAGGTAGAATCACATTACCTTCTACAAACTCTATGTCAAAGTCATAGTCGTTGTTTAAGTTTGATACTGTCTCTGCTGTGATTTGTTCTGCTGTTTTCATAATTTTAAGTTTTAGGTGTGTTTTTAATTGTTTAACAAATATACGGAATCTTTTTTAATCTACCAAACTTATTTTGACTTTTTTTCTTGAACCCAAGAATCAAAAGTGATTGCGTCAAGTGTGTAGTCGTCATTGTAGTCTACTTCATTTTGGTGACAATAGATTTCCCAAATGGTTCTAAACTTCTCGCCTTTGAACTTTTTTGTAAGTCTGTCAAACTCTTCTCTGATGTTTTCTGCTGTTCTCATAATTTTAAGTTTTAGGTGTGTTTTTAATTGTTTAACAAATATACGGATGTTTTTCTAATCTACCAAATTAATCTTCAAGAGATTCGATACAAGCATCATATACAATTTGGTCTAACTCAGCACCTTCGCAATTTAATTGTAAGGTCTTCATATCTAAAGAGTTAATATCAAACTCATCGCAGTTCTTAAACATATCTGTGATAGTTGATTTAGTGTAGTAGTTTGGAATGATAACCTTACCACTTCTACAAAGTGCGTAAAGAAGTTCTGATACTTGTTGTTCTGTTAAGTTGTTTACTAAGTCTTTCATAATTTTAAGTTTTAAGTGATTAATGATATACAAATATACACAAACAATTCTAATCCACCAAACTTTTTCTAAACTTTTTTATATAATCTTTATACTAATTTGCTTAATAAACTTAAACTCAGCTCTTCAGACAGGCTGGGTTTTTGTTTAATAAACAACAAACACTCTATTAGATATATAAATTAAAATGTGGTAGACTCGTAAAATGAATAAAAAATATGATAGAGAGTTCTTAGTGAACAAAGTAACAATGATGAGAATCAAAGGTAAATCTACCTATAACATAATTGAGTTCTTAAAAGACCAAATAGGTATGGGTCAAACAACAGCATATGAAGTGATGAGAGATGCTCAAAAACTTTTTGTAGAACTACAGAAAGAAAAACTTCAAGGTGCCTTTGAAGAATCTATATCACAACTTGAAGAACTTTATGAAAGCACACCAGATAAAAAGTTAAGACTTAATATAGTTCAAGAGATTAATAAGATGAAAGGTTTATATGCTGTTCAGAAAGTTGAGCATTCAGGTCAAGTCGGCTTTACAGGCATAGACATACAAATAATAACAAACAATGGAACTCAAAGCCAAGAAGAAGTATCTAAGTAATAAAGACTTATACTGCGAACTTATAGTCAGTAAAGCTAAAGGCAGACTTACTAAAGAAGCTGAAAGGATGTTGATACTACTTGCTAAGAATGTAATTAGAAAGATGTACTATAATGATTATAACGATAGACTTGATTGCTTACAATCAGCTTACTTAGATGTGTTCTCAAACTGGTACTCATTTGATGAAAATAAAGGTGATAACGCCTTTGCTTACTTTACAGAGATTATTAAGAGAGGTATGGCTAAAGGCTGGAATGCAAGATACAGACTTAAAGGTGATCCTGATGCTAAGCTTATAAGCCTTACAGGATATACAAGTGATGGTGAACAATTTGAAAGATTTTAATATGAGTAGACTACAAATAAAAGGTAACAGACTTCTTAATGAAATGCTTAAAACAGATAAAAGATTCATTATGAATGTAGGTGGTTCACGATCTGGTAAGACTTATTCAATCCTTCAGTACCTTCTTGTTTATTGTCTAAAGAATAAAGATAAGACTATAACAATAGCTCGTAAGACTTTTCCTTCTTTAAGACTTGGTGCTATGCGTGAGTTCTTACAGATGCTTAAAGACTATGACATCTACAAAGAAGAAGACCACAATAAAACAAATAGTTTTTATAATCTAAACTCAAACACGATTCAGTTTATCTCAATTGACCAGTCAATCAAACTAAGAGGTCTTAAACACGATATGATTTTTATAGATGAGGTAAATGAGATTAGTAAAGAAGAAGCAGACCAGTTGTTTATGCGTACAACAGAAAAGATTATTATGGCTCAGAATCCTTCAAATGCACTTCACTTTTCATTAAAGTTAATTTCTGATCCTGATTGTTTATACCTACACTCTACCTATAAAGATAATCCTTTCTTAGAACAATCTATCATTAATCAAATTGAATCTTATAGAACAACTGATGAAGACCAATGGAATGTTTATGGCTTAGGCTTACCTGCTAAAAACAATGAGTTGGTTTATAGTTCTTATTCATATTGGTCAACTACTGATGAACTTTATGAAGTAGATGAAGAAGGTAAAAGCCACGCTAAGTTTGAAGAAATCATTTATGGTGCTGACTGGGGTTGGAATCACCCTACTGCTATTATAAAGATATGGATTGATACTAATTTCAAACGCATTTGGATTAAAGAGATTATACACGAGTCGTACCTTACAACAGATGACTTAATTAAAAAGATGAATGACTTAGGTATAGAAAAAGAAAAGAGAATGTTTGGTGATTCAGCTGAACCTAAAACTATAGAAGCAATAAGAAGAGCAGGTTTTGATATTACCTCATCAATGAAAGAAGTCAAACAAGGTATAGATTGTATGAAGTCTTACAAGATGTTTATTCATTCTGATTCAGTGAGAACCTTAGATGAACTAAGAAGGTATAAATGGAAGATGATAAACGAGATGAAGACTGATGAACCTATTAAGTTGTTTGATGATGGTTTGTCTGCTACAAGATACGCAGTTTATACTTACACAACAAAAACAAAAAGAACAAACGACTATGATTTTGACATAGAGTTTGTAGATTATTAAAAAAAGAAAAGATATGAAAAAAGTAGAGAGTTGGGCTGATGTAACAATTGGTCAGTATCAAGAAGTTATGTCGATACAAACCACAAACAAAATAAGTAAGTTTATAGAATCAATCTCTATAATCTTAGACATTGATCCTCAAGTCATTAGAGATATGAATATGAAAACTTATAATAAACTCATAAGTGATTTTCAATTTTTATCTACACAACCTGATTCAGTGATAGAAAAGATTATTGAATTAGATGGTAGAAGATATGGTATGATACCTGATATGACTTTGATTGAAGCCGGTGTGTTTATTGATGCTGAGCAGTTCAAAGATGATTCAATAGTAAATCTACATTTAATCACAGCGTTGATATATAGACCTATTATAAAAGAAGATGGTGATGAATATGTTATAGAAAAACATAAAGCAGAAGGCTTTGAAAAAAGAGCCAATCTCTTTAAAGATAGAGTAAGTATAGAGATGGTCATGGGTGCCGTTCTTTTTTTTTCTCTAGTAGAGATGAGATTATTAGAAGATATAATAACCTCTTTCATACAGGAGAATCAAGCGCAGATTTAGATGAAGATGATGATAATCCAAATTCTTATGAAGAAGCAAAAGCCGCTTCATTTCAAAAGAACTGGGGTTTATATGATATGATGGTAAAGATGGCTGATAATGATTTAGTAAAAGTTCAACAATTATATGAGCTGTCAATCATATCTATATTTAATCACTTATCATATAGGATGTCTAAGCCTTCATAAAAAACAAAGAAACAAAATCAAAACATATTAGATATGAGTATAGGATATTTAAGTCAAAATGGTATGAACTCAGTTTTTAACCAGTGGTCTGTTACAGACCCAAACATTAATCAATATGGATTCGGTCAACTTTACAATGAGAATGGCGAACCTAAGGCTAAACAGGTTTATCCTGGTATGTGGATAAATCCAACATCAACAAGTGTAAATGAATATTCTTTAACAAGAAGTTATCAGATTTTAATTTACGACTTAGTGTTTATTGCAGCAGATGGTCAGTCAAATCAAAATAAACTTATATCAGATTGTGAAGAGATAGCTTTTAGATTAGTAAGATTTTTAAGATTAAAGTCAGATATATTTACGGTCAGCACGATACCAACTATTGTTCCTTTTAATGATAGATTCTTAGATGATGTAAGTGGTGTTATACTCACGGTTGATGTAGATTTTAATGGTGAGTCAGCTGATTGTGAAGATCCTGATTACGACTTCAACATAAAAAGTAACGAAATATAAATGGGCACACAAAAGAAAGTCGGGTTTACCGCAAACTCAAACATACAAGGTGATAAATTAATTGTTAATAATGGTATAACTGCTTCAGTCAGTTTTGTTTTTTTAGGAGCAACAGCTGTTTCATTCAAACTTCCTGGTACAGACGGCACATCAGGTCAAGCACTTAAAACAGATGGTTCTGGTAACTTATCTTTTGGTAATGTATCTACAACTTCTACATCAGGTTCAAGCGGTACATCAGGTTCAAGTGGTTCAAGTGGTTCAAGTGGTGCTAATGGATCCTCAGGCTCTTCTGGTGCTAATGGATCTTCTGGTTCAAGCGGAACTAGAGGAACCTCTGGCTCATCAGGATCATCAGGCACATCAGGATCTTCAGGCTCTTCTGGTGCTAATGGTTCATCAGGTTCATCAGGTGCTAATGGTTCATCAGGCTCAAGTGGCTCAAGTGGCTCATCAGGATCTTCTGGTTCATCTGGTGCTAGTGGTTCAAGCGGTTCAAGCGGAACTAGAGGAACTTCAGGTTCAAGCGGAACTTCAGGTTCATCAGGATCTTCTGGTTCAAGTGGCTCATCCGCCGCTACTTTCTTTGATGTATATGTAACAGACGCAACCGTCATATCAAGTCTTACTTCATCAACAAACTGGTCTTCAGGTGGTACTTATTCAGGCACAGCTATTACTGGTACATATCAAGGTCAAAAGTACTACTTAGGTAAATACTTCTATGAAGCTACAGCTGATAATCAATGGGTTAGAAACGATTTAACTTCAGTATCATATCTACCTGATGGTTCAGTAGGAACTCCTTCTGTATCATTTGCTTTAGATACAGACACTGGTTTATATAGAGACTCAAGTGGTGTAGTGGCTATTGCTACTAATGGTTCAGTGGCTTCAATTTTTGATGTAAATGGTTTAACTTTACCACAAGCTGTCAGTGCTACAGCTAAAATAAGATTTGGAACCGTTGCTTCAACAACAGGTATATTTAATTCTTTTTCTACGGAAATAGGTATAAAAAATGGAGGCACTGAAGCTGTTCTGTTTTCTGGTGGTAGAATTTTTACAAGCCAAGTTGGTAGTGTTGCTTCACCAAGTTTGACTTTTTTAGGTGATGGTGATACAGGCTTTTTCAAACCAGCTGCTAATCAATTAGGTATAGCTGCTGCTGGCGCAACCGCAGCAGTCTTTGGTGCAAACTTTTCACCTACCTCATCAGCTGATGTAACAGGTGTAGTAAATCAACTATCATTTGATGCGAACTATATTTATGTAAAGACTTCTGGTGGATGGAAGAGAGCAACCTTAAACACTTTCTAATATATGCCTTACTTAAATCCAAAATATAATGGTAAAGTTGGTGTTTATAGAACCAATGAGATTGAGAGATTTGGTATAAGTAGTACCTTTTCTTATAGTTTTATAAATGAGTATCCACTTACTTCACCATATTGGTTTAGTAGAAGTACAAATATCACATCAGAGTTTTCTACTACAAGCAGTATCTGGCGAGTCTACGGTACGAGTTCATCTTCTTTACAAACAGACAACTGCTTTGGATCATCAATCGTTTTTAGTGAGGGTGATATAATCTCTGTTGAAGTACCTGCTTTAGATGCGAGCAACTCTACAAGTGATAGAAGATTTGTATATCACAACTTTTGTTGGACTATCGACCCATCATATTCAACTTATATGAGTGTTTTTTTAAGTACAAAAACAGATGGTACACTAAACGGTCTTGCTTCTTGGATACTTAATAGCGGCTCTGTAAAAACCGAGACCCTATCTGCTTTATTTAGTACATCAGGATTAAAGTTTATATGGAATCGAACTACGGGTTTGTCATACATATATTCAGGTACGCCAAACTCCGGATACAACACGCTTATAGGTACATATTCAATGACTATATCATCTATGACACTTGGCGCCACAAACTCAGATCCATTCTTTTTTACAGGGTTGGCTCTATCACCTACACAATCAACATTTATTCGTACAGACGACAATTTATTTAATGGATACGACAATGGATATATTATATCAAATCAACAATATAATGGATTGACAGGTTCAAATAAAGGTAACTATACACCACCAGGTCTATCAAGAATAAATGTGAAGTACTAAGATGAACGAAGAACTTAGAAATTTACTTAAACTGATTAAAGACACATGGGGTCGTGAAACTATTGCAGCTATTCTTGTAAAAATGGATAATAGCCGAAATGGTCTTAACTTTAATGGCACTTTAAGAAAGTCAGTATCATACGAACAACAACCAGATTTAGATGGTGATATATCATTTTTCATGGCTGACTATGGTCACTTCTTAGACCAAGGTGTAAATGGTACTCGTTCTGCTTACTCTACTCAGTTTAAGTTCTCAGGTGATAAAGATAAAATAAGAAAGATGGGTGGTGCCTTAAAAGCTTGGGCTGATGCTAAAGGTTTAAATCCGTGGGCTTTAGCACACTCTATGCAAAAGAAAGGTATACAACCTAGAAGATTTTTTGATAGTGTAGTAGAAGCAAGATTAGGCGTTTTAGGTGAATCTATTACAAATGGTATATCAGAGTATCTGACAAAAAGTTTAGAACAACAATAAACATACAACAAAGTTCTCAACATATACTATAAAGTAAGAAAGAACAAATGGCGATTACAATAATTAGTAACTTAACATCGGGTAAGTTTTATCCTTCTGCAAATCCAATCAACACAACGGTAAGCTCAAACAACTCTGGTAAATGTAATTTCAGATACATTTGTGATCTTTATGTAAATGGTACAAAAGTTTTTACAGATAAAATCTTTCCTGATCCATCAACAGGATATGGTTTCTTTTTATTAAGTAGAGTCTTACAAGATTATATTGATACAGAACCTATAACGAACACATCAGCGGCTTTTAATTTAGGAACTTCTGTTACTACACCAGCTGCTTTATTAACGGTTTATTTAAGATTTGGTGAAGAGTATGATATAACAACAAATTGTGATGGTGCGATTTTACAATATACAAACTTAAACACATCAAACACTTTTTATGTTTATGAAGGTGCTTTTGATTATGAAGATTTTCCAACTTATACTTATACAGATTATTTAGTAGGCACTTCTTCTGTTACAGCTTCTGCTGAGTTTTTAACAAATTCACCGAGAGAAGTAGATGTAACTTATAATGACGCATACTATTTAGATTTCTTAACTTTACAACCAGTAAACTCAACTTGGAAAATGTTTATTGAAACAACATCTCAAGGTGGTACAACAAGCACAACAAGTATATTATCAAATACATTATCTACAAGAAAAAGATATAGATTAGCAGTAGGACCCTACAACTTAAACAAGATAAATTCTACAGCATTTATAAACGCAAATATCAAATCATATAAGATTTGGATTGCTTACAACAATGTTAAAAATTCAGAAGTTTTTACATTCAATGTAAAAGATCCTAAAACCTTTACAACTCGTTTAGGCTTTGTTGGTCTTTTAGGTGGTTTAGAAAACTTTACATTTTATCATAGAAACTTAAAAGCATTTACTATAGATAGAAAAACCTATGAAAAAACTTTAGGTCAAAACAACTCAGGCGCTTGGTCTTACACGGTAGGTGATAGAGGCACAACAACATATAAGATAAACGCTACTGAAGCACATAAAGTAAATTCATATTGTACTAAAGAAGCATCTGAGTGGTTAAGTGAGATGTGGTTATCACCTGATGTTTGGACTTATAAAAGACCAGAGATACAACAAGTAAGAATCTATGATGAAGCTAATAGTTACGGCGCAACAAATAGCAGAATCTTATTATGGGTAAATGATGTCACAGGATTAAGTGCAAATGATTATATTGTAACCATACCTGAATATATTGCTGGTTATAATAGTTTTACAGGTAGATTTCAGATACAATCTATAACAGGTAATATAGTAGATATTGGCGCTACTTACAACTCTTATTTACCACCTTATCAACTATGTGCTTATATTTATAAAGATACTACCTTTAGTAAACTACCAATAACTATATCTGATAACTCTGTTGAGGTAAAACAGAAACTTGGAAGACCAATTGAGTATGCGCTTAATTATCAAATGTCTTATTCTAAAAACACAATTAGAGGATAATGAAAACTCAACTTATACTTTTCCACAGACCAGCAAACAACGCTATTATACCTGATGGTACTGGTACACCAACAGAAGCTTATACTTATAGATTAGCTCAAAATCCTAATGAGATTATATCTGAATCACTTGTAGGTATAGTAAGACCAGCAAATAAAACTGGTGCTTCTGGTTTAGCCTTAGATTTATATGAAGGCATTTCTATTCCTATCACTTTCTCTATTTCAGATATTCGTGAGCCAGAGAAAAAAAGAACATCGTGGTCTAAAACAATTACTATACCTGGTACAAAGAACAACAACAGAATCTTTTCTCATGTTTATGAGATAGGTCAAGACGGCTGGATAACGATTGGTAACACTTCTTTCTATGAAGGCTTTAATCCTAATCTTAGAAAAGAGTGTATCGTGATGAATGATGGTGTTCAAGTTTTAAAAGGTAATCTACAACTTAAAAGGATTAAAAAAGATTTGAATGACAACATTGAATATGAGATTGCCTTAAATGGTGATTTAACTTCTTTGTTTTATGATATAGGTACAACTAAGTTATCTGATTTAGATCTTTCAGAGTGGACTCACGATTGGTCTAAAACTAATATAGAAAACTCTTGGTATGGTAACTCAAAGAAAGATGATGGTACTACTTACGCATCAATATCAAACGGCACAGCCTATCAAATCAAATCTCTTTATAGAGATGCTACAACTGGTAGATTAGCTGTTGAAACTTATAGTAATCACAACTTACTCGAAGATGATTTTGTTTATATAGAACCATCTACTGGCGGTTCTCAACTTTATTTATTAGCAGCAAAAGGCGAGTGGGTTGTTACTGAAAAAGTTAGTGCAACAAAGTTTGTTGTAAATTACTTTTATCCTGTAGCTTTAATGACTACTGGTTCAAGTGTCACGGTCGCGACAGCATCAAATTCATCTTACTGCTATAAAAGAACTGCAACAGGTGAAGGTTATGTTTATCCTCTTATATCTTGGGGTGATGAATATGACTTTAACTCTTTTGCTGTTACAAATATGGTACCTGGTTTTTATATAAAAGGAATCTTTGATAAGATAATGAAAACCACAAACTCAAATTATCAATCTACATTTTTAGACTCTCAGTTTTTCAAAAGACTTATTCTTATTCAAAAGAAAACTTCATTTGATTTAACACCATCTCAACTAAACGATCGTAAATTTTGTGTTGGTCTTACTGGCTCATATACAAATAGACTTTCTGGTCAGAATAATCTAAGTGTTCAAACTTATTATTATCCTACATATGGTTCATATACATCAAATAATATACCAAGCACCTTACAAACTTATATACCTTTTAAAAAAGAAGATGGTTTATTAATTGGCACAACCGTATCATTTTATGATTCACCAGGTTCAACTCAATCAATAAAAAACTGGGATGAGTCAGAATATAAATGGATTGTAAAAGAGTCAGGTGAATATGCTTTAACAACAAATATAAACTTATCAGCTTGGATTGATATGAATGGTTATCGTGCTGGTACTGCAAATGGTACAGCTTCTTTTTTACCAAACGATTCTAGATATTTATATTATCCTGGTTTTCATCCTGAAGAGTTTACAATCGGACCCAGCGGAAATAATCCTTCTGGCCCCTTAGGTAATTACAAAACTGGTACATATGTTTTAATAAAGCTTTTAAGAAAACGAAATGGATTTATAGAAGAGATAGGATCTACCTCAAAATCTTTTGATGTAAATATAAACTCTTATTGGTCTTCGACTAATCCAAACTGGAAATTCTTTGGTAGATATCAACCATCTAGTTGGGAAAAAACAAATGTAACTATATCATCAACTAAAACATATTTTGCTGAAGGTGATGAGGTATGGGTTTCTATGCAAACTTATGTTCAAGCAAACTCTGGTCAATATTCAAACTTGTCAAATAGTGCTATAGGATTTTATGAATTATATAATCCTACAAATCCGCCTTTACCTGCAGAACCACCACCTGATGAGTATAGTAATATATTAGCCGACTTTTATGTTAAGATAGAATCTTCTTCTTATATTATAAATATTCCAAACTCTGTAGCAAATGAAAATGCGCCTTTACCTATATCAAGCATTTTACCAAGAGATATGTCTTGTAAAGATTTTTTACTTGCTATAATTAAAATGTTTAATCTAAGTATAGAATCAGATAAACAAATAGAAAGATTATACTACATTGAACCTAGAGATACTTATTATAAAACTGGCGCAAGTGCCTCATCTGATTATGTAGATTGGTCAACTAAAGTAGATAAAGATTCTGTTGATATAATTCCTATGGGTGAGTTAATCGCAAAATATTATACATTTCAAAATAAAGAAGAATCTGATTATTGGAACAAAAAGTTCAAAGATGATAGAGGTAGATCTTACTCTAAATATACAAAAGAAGTAACAAACGATTTCTTAAAAAATGAAGTAGTGATTGAGATACCTTTAGGTACAACTATAATGATAAATAATCCTAATGACTCAGATGTTGTTATGCCAGCTGTTTTACAAAAAGAAGCAAGTGGTGCAATTAAACCAATATCAAACTCACAGCCTCGTATATTAATATGGGGTGGTTTAAGACCTTATACGGCTTATCGTGGTACTTATATTATTAATCTAAACAACGCACAAGGTGCTCAATTTGGTTGGGAGATGTTATCAACCGTAAATGTTTCTGGTACACTTGCAGCAACATCTTCTGTTTACACAACATATCCTTACGCTGGCACTTGTGATTCACCTCAAGATCCTCAGTATGATATAAACTGGTATAATATGGAAGAAGGTGATTTTGTTTATTGGGATAACTCTAGATGGACTAATGAAAATCTTTATAATAAATATTGGTCAAACTTTATAAATGAGATAAGCGATCCTTCTTCTAAAGTAATCATTGCTAAACTACGACTTACGAATAAAGATATCTATGAATTAGACTTTAGAAAGATTTATTTGATTGATGGTCATTATCTTCGTTTACAAAAAGTTTTAGATTATGACGCAGTAAATGATGGTCTTACAACTTGTGAGTTCTTAAAACTTAAATCATCTACTAAGTATGTTAAAAGATCTGTTATAACAGATTCAAATGGATATTCAAATCCTTTGTTTAATGTCGCTGTAGATACAACAAGACCGATTACATCTATCGTTTCTGAAATTGCACCTGCTAAAAGAAAACCTCAAGCAGGATATCAAAACACAACACCAGGTGTTAATCTCTCAAACTCAGCAACCGTACAAACAAATGGTTTATCAAACTTTGTATCAAGCAACACTACAAATATTAAAATAAATGGTAACGAAAATGCTGTAGGAAATGGTGCTAAAAATATAAACATCTCATCTGGTAATGGTAACTATATTGTTGGTAATGTTACAAATGTAAATATAATCGGTACTGATAAAAAGTATATTGCTGAATCAGATGTAACTTATATTAATAACATCAGGTATAAAGATGGTATAGCTATTTCTAAATCAAATGTGATTAATGGTGGATTAGATGTTTCTGTGATAAGACAATCGGCTTCTTCTAATGCTAATGTGATTAATGCTTCTGAAGATGTTGTTATAACTGCTGGTTCATTTACATATGAAAATGTGATTAATGCTGGTCAAGATAATATTCTACCTGATGTAAAAGAACTTGGTATAACAACAACCGTGAATCCTAATCCGAGAACAAACTTATCAGGTTCTTTTACCTTAAACACCGGCTCTCAATCAGTAGCACAAGTCATTAGACAAATTGATAGATTTAGATCTTTATCATAAACAATAAAACAAAATAAAAACATAATAAGATATGAGTAAAATAGAACAATATTCAAGAATAATAAACCACGCGATTTCAACAAACGGTACGGTTTTTACGGTACCAACATCAAATGACCACACTGACGAAACTTGGTTAGCAACTGACTTATACATAGGTGAGCTCGGTGTAAATGTAACAGATGATAAAGTTTATGTAAGAACTTCAAATGGTATAGTTCAACTTACAACCGGCTCAACAGCATCTTCAACAGCCGCTAGTTTATTTATTTTTGATTCACCAGACATTGAGATAGCCGCTACTTATTCAGCAAACTCTTTATCACCAAATGGTTTATATTATTCTGATTTAGGAACAACCTCAAACAGATGGAAAAATCTAAACTTAGGTGGCTCAGCAACTACGATTGGTACTATTGATGCTAATGGTGGTTTAATTGTAAAAGAAACAAGTAACTATATCTTAGTAACAAATAATGCTGTTTCATCTGATGCGCCTATTGAAATTGATACTTCATCAAATGTAAATAAAGACAGAGTTCTTAACTTAAACTCAAGATATGTTATAAACTCAGGTTCAACAAATTATAATGTAACGATTGCTTCACAGACCGTAACTATGAATGATGCTAGTAAAGCTGTTGTGATTGCTGGTGAAAATGTCAGCATTGATACTTTATCAAATGTAGTTCATTTAGGTAAAGGTTATAGTAAACAAAGTTTAGAATCAGACCAAATAACAGCAGGTGGTTCATTAGCTATAAGAGGCGTAGATGACGATGGCTCAACTCAATATCTAAACTCTGACTGGATTACTAAACAAAGTAAATTAAGAACATCTAATGCTCTTATAACAGACTTGGCTGATATTGATTGGTATGATGCGGCTTTAGGTGGTGAGGTTGTTCAAGTTAAAGCTCATGTTGTAGCTACTGATATTGCAGATGCTTCTTTAATTTATTCTGCTGAAATCAGTGGTGTTTATTCTATTGGAGGTACTGCATCGGGATTAGTTCTTTATGAAATAGGCACACCTATTGTTTTAGAATTTTGTAGCTTTACTTCAACTATACCAACGGTTGAGATTGGATCTGATGCGGCTGGTGTAAAAATCAAAGCACAAGGTACAGGCTCAAATACTATTCAATGGTTGTGTAGCTACTCATATCACAGACTTATAAATATAGTATAAAATAAAAAGACTCAATGGCTGATTATCAATTAAATATTAAACTCAATGGTGTAGAGCAAGCTGTATCATCTGTAGGTGATATGGAAAAAGCTTTAGAACAAACAAATGAAGAGTTATCTAAAATAGATAAAAACTCTAAAGGTTTTTCTGAACTTAATAAACAATCTAAAACCATAGAATCTCAATTTACCAGCACAACAAAAAGTGCTGAAAATCTTGGTAAATCTATAAATGATGTAACAGGTTCTGTAAAAAACTTAGGTAGTAATATCACAAAAGGTGGTACTATAGCTGAACAACTTAATGCTGGTGGTACATCTGCTAAAAAACTTAGCACAGATATAAATGATACGGTAACTAAATCTATGTCTTTAAGACTTGAACTTAGAAAAATCACACAGGAGTTACAAGGTTTAGAACCTGGTTCAGCAAGATTTCAAGAACTTTCTTTAAGAGCAGGTCAGTTAAGAGACACAATAGCAGACACTAGTGGTGTTATTAGTAGTTTAGCTGGTACCGGTGTTGAGAGATTAGGTAAGGCTTTATCAACAACCGCTCAAATAGGTGTTGCTGGTTTTCAAGGTGTAGCAGCGGCCTCGGCTTTATTCGGCGGTGAAAATGAAGAAGTTCAAAAAACTTTAGTAAAACTTACAGCACTCTTAAACTTATCACAAGCCTTAACTACATTCGGTGGTTTAGGTGATAAGGTTACAGAACTGAAAGCTGGTTTTCTTTCTTTATTTCCGGCGGCTGCTTCAAGTGCTGGTGCTATCACTGCGACTGCTGTTGCGACTGAAGGTGAGGCTATTGCTTCTGGTGAAGCCGCAGTTGCTACTACTGGATTTGCTGTAGCTCTAAATGCCTTACCACTAGTTGCTATTGTTACAGCTTTAGGTCTTGTAGTTGCAGGTTTGATATCATATGCGTCAGCTGAAGGTGATGCTGAAAAAGCAAAAGCAAAAAGACTTGAGGCTACAAAAGCACAAATTGAAGAAGATAAAAAATCAAGAAAACAAATCGCTGAACAATCAGGTGAATTTGTTTTACAGATTAAAACTTTAGCTGCAACTAATAAAGGTTCGGCTGAAAGAAAAAAGTTGATTAAAGAAATAAATGATACTTATAATACTACACTACAAAACTTAAGTGATGAAAAACTATTTCAAAAACAACTTAATTTAGAAGTAGCTAACTATATCGCATATCAAAAAGCTAGATTTAAACTTGACAAAAATCAAAAAGCTGCAGATCTAAATCTAGAGAAACAATCAGAACTAGAATCTAAAATATTAAAGACAAAAAAAGAGCGTGCGTTCTGGGATAACGAGGTTGCTAGGCTTAGTAAATTACAGGAACCATTGGGTTTAGGAGATGCGATAGCTAAACAAGAGTCTTATAATTTAAAAATTGCTGGTTTTCAAAAAGAAATAGATGAAGCAAATGTTAGGTTGAATGAATATGGTAAAATAAATTTAAATGTAGGTGAAGTTATAAAAGAGATTGAAGGCAAAACCGGTAAATATGTTGAAGGTTTAGATAAAACAAATAAAGGTCTTGGTGATGTTAAAACTGCAACTGATTTTTATGCTCAGTCTCTTAAATCACTTTCAGACTTTCAAAAAAGCGCAGACGATGAAGAATTAAAACTACAACAAAGTAGAGTAGAAAGAACAGAAAGTAAAATTGATGATTTAGAGTTTGAAAAAGATGTAACTTTAGCAAAGATTATAGTAGAATATACGGCTCAAAAGAAAGCAATTGAAGATAATATAACCGACGAAAAGAAAAGAAAACAACTCTTCAAAGAGTTAGACATTGCGTTTAATAGAAGTGTATTGGCAATAAACACAAAATCACTTGAAGACTATGAAGAAACAAACAAAAAAAGAGTTGAAGATTATAAAAAAACTTTAGATGACTTAAAATTAGCCGAACAAATCTTAGCGAATGAAATTACTTTTGGTAATAATAATGTAAGCGATAGTTTGACTGCTCTTGCGCTTAGAAGAAAACAAGTAGACATTGATTTTTTAGAGTCATCAATTCAAAACAATAAACTTTCACTTTCTGATTTTGAAGACTTTCAAAAAACAAAAGAAACTTTACTTAATCAAGCTAATAACCTACAATTACAAATTTCAAAAGAACAAGCAGAAGCTGAAAGAAAACTACAAATTGCAGAGGTTGTTAAGTTTTATGATAATAAAAAAGAGTTGGATGTAGAATTTGATGAAATAACTAAAAAATCCACGGTAAAAGTTAATCAAGATAATCTTAAAGAAGTTGAAAAACAGAATAAAGAAATTGTAGATGCTAAAGTAGAGTCTAAAATATTGTCAGAAACAGAAGGTAAGGCTGAAATAGACAAACTAAACAAAGAAGCTAATGAGTCACTTATAAAACAAGCAGAAGAAACACAAAAAATAATAAATAAGCAGTCTTTAAATTTAACAGAAGAATCAAATGTAAAAGAACTTGAAGCAGAAGTAAAGTTTGCGACTACAAAAGTTAATATTGAAAAAGAAGCTAATGAACAAATTGGATTATTTAGTGATGAAAGATTAGAAAGATTTTCTGCATTTCTTGCACTAGCAGAAAAATTTGCTCAGGGTCTTAGTGAGATAAATAATTTAGCAAATCAAAATGAGGATCAAGCACAAACTGCTCGTAACGAAGCTTTTATTGCTGGTGAACAAGCTAAGGCTAATGCTCTTCAAGCGGCGTATGATGCTGATATAGCGGCTAATAATTATACAGAAGACCAGAAAAAAGCAAAGCAAAAAGAAACTACTGATGCAATAGAAAACATACAAAAAAACTCAAACAAAGCCATTGATGAATCAAACAGAGAGTTAGCTAAGAATCAGTTCAAAAGACAAAAAGCTCTTAATATAGTAAATGCTGTTATTAGTGGTGCTCAAGCAGTTTTATCAGCTATATCTCAATTTGGCCCCCCACCTTCACCTGCGGGTATAGCAGGTATAGTTGCGGCCGGTATAATTACTGCGGCTCAGATAGCTGCTATTTCTAAACAAAAGTTTGATGGAGGTTCAACAGGCGCACCTACTTCTGTAACAACACCTACTATACCTGATACAACATCAGCTTCATCAAGCCCAATTTCATCAGCTTCATCTGGTGGTTTTACAGGATTTAACGAAGGCTTATTAGGTTCGCCTGGTGAAGGTGCAGGTGCTACAGGCACTTTGTTAAACAATGGTAGTCAAAGAGTTTACATCTTAGAATCAGATATAACAAGCACACAAAAAAGAGTTGAGACCTTAGAAAGTAACGCTTCTTTTGGCTAAGAAACAATAAATCAAAAACAAACATATAAAATATGAAGAAGGATTTACCTATCTATGATATAAAGTTAAGTGATGACACACAAGGTGTTGGGTTTATATCTCTTGTAGATGAACCAGCGATTGGTGTTGATTGGATTAAACTTGCTAAAGTTACAATCAAACAAGAACCTAAAAAAGTAAACTCAATGATGGCCAAAAGAGTCACAAAAGTAAACTCAATGATGGCTAAGAAAGCCTTAGGTACTTTAGATGGTTCAGGATGTTTTGGCTGTCCGCCAAATGGTGATGGTACACGAGTAAATGGTGAACCAGACGGTCGATGTAAAGGTGACGGTTCAGGTAAAGAAGGTGGTGGTGGTCGAGGCACATCTACATCAAAATCACCTGTAATAAATGCGGTTGCTAAATATGAGACTGAGGATAGTATCAAAAACAACTACAATACTATATCAAGAGCTGAAGCTAGAGAACAAGGTAAAATGCCAGGAATATATTCAAAGACTGAACAGAATGTATCAATAAAATCTGAAAATGGTCAAGACTATGTAGTGCCACTAAGTTGGGCTAAAAAAATAGCAGAAAATGGTTTGTATGAGAACCGAGACGGTGGTAAAAGAATGACATCAGGTAGTCTTTTTGCTAAAGGTCAACTAAGAATAAACTCTATATCTTGGAGTAGAAGAAATGATGGTGCTTATACAATTGCTGTGTCACATTCACTACCTGGATTTGGTGGTGGTGCAGAATATGCTAAACTATAAATAAATTAAACTATGAACGATATAAACTTTAAAGCAGACAAAGAAAA
>Ga0181365_1000033_pt1 | contig 24282 bp, 19 predicted proteins | sample Fa13NDMM110DN_FD_130097 | JGI IMG/M metagenome (GOLD analysis project Ga0181365, IMG submission 130097) | Freshwater viral communities from Lake Michigan, USA - Fa13.ND.MM110.D.N | ecosystem: Environmental > Aquatic > Freshwater > Lake | place: USA: Michigan | collected 2013-09-24
AGTAGTTGGGTGACCCTTTTTAAATTAAAAAAGATGGCAAGACCAATTAAAAACAATCTAGATTATTTCTCCCACGATAAGGATATGAGAAATGATTTAAAGATTAAGGCATTAAGGAGAAAGTTTTCTCATAAAGGATATTCAATATATGTTATGATGTTGGAACATCTATCTAATTGTGAATATCTACAATACGAATGGAATGAATTATCTATTGAGTTATTAACTTCAGATTTTGATATTGACAACGATGAGTTAATGGAAATTATTGATTATTCAATTAAATTAAAACTATTTGACATTGAAGTTGGATACATTTTTTGTCCAAGTATGTTGACCAGAAATCAACACATACTAAGTGAAAGAAAATGTTTTGACCTGAATAACTCCCCGATAACTAAGTTAAACCGAGATTTATTGAGTAAATCTCCGATTAACTCTGGTGAAACTCAGTTACTCGGTAGTAAAACGGAGATTAGTACACATAGTATAGTAAAGGAAAGTAAAGAAAAGAATAGTACAGTAAAGAAGAGTAAAGAAGAGTATAGTAAAGTAGAGGAAATTAAAGTAGAAGATATTGAAAGTAAAAATCTTGATAGGTTATTAAGAATAATGAAAGATGTAATTGCTGATAATCTTATGAGTAAAGAATCAATTAAAAATTTGAACTTATCTACCACTAGAGAAATGATTGGTGAAATACTATTAGATTATTCTGCTTGGGAAAGGGATTTAATTAATTTAGGTTCTGAATCTTTTTTAAGAAAGCTTCCAAGTAAAACTGCCACTGAACCTGATTATATTCTTTATTCCTTAATTAAGGCGCACGAAATATTATAAAATATTTGATAATATCAATTTAATTTCTTATATTTTAATATACAAGTTTTCCAATATATAGATTAATCCTGCTAGTGTGTTCCATAACTTAGCAGGATTTTTCACTTTAATAGACTATTTATTAATGACGAAATGTACTAAATGCCATATCGATAAGCCACCAATAAAGTTTTATACTTATTGGCACTCAACCCAACAAAAGAATAGAACTAGGAAAATTTGTTTGGATTGTACTAATGAGCAGAAGAAAGAATATAGACTCAATAAAAAGATGCTAGCACAGTTAACAATCAATCCTGATTTTATCTATAAAGACAATCCCAACTATAAGAAATGTAGTAAATGTAGTACTTGGAAAACATTAGAGGAATATTACCAATATAAGAATAAAGCTTTCACCAAATGTATGGAATGTGAAAGAGAACAAAGTAGGAAGGAAGCTAGAGAAAGACTAGAAGAGAATGGAGGTTCTTTCAGAGTAAAAGTTAATCCCAATGAATATGTAGATGAGTATCAACGCAAGAATGTATTTGAACTTATGACTTTACTTGGATACTTATTTAATGAGGAAAATGGTGTTTGGTATAAGGAGCCTTGGAAAACAAAGGATGGTAAATTTCCACTATTAAAACCTCCAACAAGGAAACTAATTAAAACTAATATACCAAAGGAAGTTAAGGATAAGATTATTGAATATAGATTAAAGAACTACACGATAGGTAAGATATCGGCAGTATTAAATGTAAGTGAAACAAGCGTATGGAAGATTTGTCAAAACATATCAAAGTAGGTGAAATATTAATACCAATTGATTACTGGTCAATGAATGAAGATGATAGAACAGAACTATGTCTAACACTAATGGATGGTATGTTAACAATATTGGATAAAACCCTAAACCCAGAATTTGATAGATTAGCAGTACTAAATATGTTATTAGAATCATCAATCTTATCAAATCAGGAAAATGAGGAATACGAAGTATGTGAAGTTATGTCCTCAATTAGAAAACTTATAAATGATTAAAGAAGTTGAGGTCTATATAACGAACAACTATTACCAACTCCTAAGGATAGCTAAGACTATCACAAAGAACCATAACTTGTCGCAGGACCTATTACACGAAGTAATAATCCAATTGTATGATAAGGATGAAATTAAACTAAGGAAGTATGAAGATAATCAAATCAAGTACTACATAGTTTCCATAATGAGAATCAATTGGTATTCCAAAACATCACCATTCTATTACAAAGTAAAAAGAGAATCATCCAAGTATCAAGAACTAACTGATTTACATAATACATCTGAAGACCAGGATGACTTTGAAAAACAAATTATTTTCGATATATTAGAAACAGAGTGGTGTGAGTTAGATTGGTTCCATAAATCACTATTCGAATGGTATATGACGTTAGGATCACTCAAGAAAGTATCTTTGAAGACTAACATACCACTAGCGTCGGTAGGTAAGTATATTAAAGAGGCAAAGAAAGAAATGAAGACAAACGTATTAAATAAATTAAACGAACAGTAATATGGCAAAAGGATGTAAAACCTGTAAGAAGAAACCAGAATTATCTGAATTACCAGAAGTTATTGAACTAGATGAACCATTATTGATATTTGATAGTGAGGACATTGTTAAAGCGTATTACGCAATTACTGAGAAAGATGGTATAAGAGATGAAATTAAACCATTAATCACAGGAGTATACAGACAAGTCTTCAACGAAGAATTTGTATATGAAAGATGTATTAGTTGTAAGAACAATCAATTAAATAAATTTCGTAACTACATAAGGTTTTATTTAAAAATTAATATATAATGGAAGAAAAGAAAGCAAAGGGTGGAAGAAAATCAAACACTACCACCTATGAAGAAAGAATACCCGAAGCGTTTGAAATGATATTGTATGAAAAACTTAACTCGGTTGAATTCAGAGAACAAGGGGCAAAGAGATGGGGAATCACTGAACGTGCTGCTGAATCTGTTTGGTCGGACGTTAAAAATAGACTTAAAGCTCGTTTTGAAGAAAAGACGGAAGAAATCATTGCCGAACAACTATCGAGGTATTTTGACTTATTACAAAGAGCGAGGGAGAGCAACAATAAAAGAGTAGAAAGAGAAACGTTAGCCGATATTAATAAACTATATGGACTTGAACAAAGAAAGATAGATATAACATCAGGAGGAGAACCTATATCAATTAATATTAATTTAACAGATTAATTTTTTTTGTAATGTATCACCCTAAAAACTTCGGAAAACAGTTACCCCATTAAACGAATAGACAAATGAATATAGAATTTATCATACCAACTTACAACAGACCAGAACATTTGGTGACCATACTTGGTTCACTAATGGCTCAGACATCAGACAGATGGAGAGCTCACGTTATTGTTGATGGTTCACCTGAAGAAACTATTACAAGACTAAAACAAATTGAATTGTTCTTCAACGATGAAAGAATCCAATGGACTTATTTAGATAAGAGACATAATGATTGGGGACACACACCAAGACAGATTGGTGTTGATAGGTCAATAGAACAATGGGTGGTAATGACAGGGGAAGATAATTACTACACACCAATCTTTGTAGAAGAAGTATTAAAAGATTTAACACCCAAGGTACATTTCATATTTACGAATATGGTACACAATTGGACTAACAAGAATTACATACCAATTAGTTGTGAATTAAGATTGGGAGCAATTGATATGGGATGTTATGTAACCAAGACAAAGAACGCAAAACAAATAAGATTAAAAACAGATAAGGAATGGGCTGATTGGTATTTCGTTGAGGATTACTTAAGACAATTCCCTGAAGGTAAAATTATGAAAATAGATAAGGTATTATATGTCCACAATTAAAGTAGCCATATGTGTTATAGCAAAATTTGAAGACCACTACTTAGAAGAGTGGTTAGATTATAATCATAAGTTAGGATTTGATCATATTTTTTTATTTCAAAACGATTGGAGGACAGATGTGGAAAGACCATTCTTAACCAAAGGAATATGTGATGGTCCAACAATTCAGGTACCATTATATAATCACTTCTTAATGGACAACACTGAATACGATTGGATTGCGTTCATCGATTGTGATGAGTATATTGTATTAAAAAAACATAACAACATTAAAGAACTAATAGAAGAATATAAAGATAGAACAGATGTGATTGGATTGAATTGGTTTATGTTTGGAAACTTAGGTATTGAAAAGAGAGAAGGTAATTCATTAATCAAGATGTTTACAAAAAGAAGTTCACAAATAGACCAACATATTAAAGTAATTGTAAATAAGAATGTCGGTCCAATTATGTTGTTCCCACATTGCACATACAAAGAATCAATGGATACTAATGGGAATAAATTCCTTGGAGCATTCAATCCTAGTGGACCAACAGATGTTGCATATATAAACCACTATTATAGTAAAACAAGAGAAGATTGGATATTGAAATGTGAAAGAGGAAGAGCAGATTCTAACACCAAACGCAACACACAAGAATGGGACCTTCAGGTAAATATAAATAACGAGGTTGAAGATTTATCAGCTTATAACTTTATATATGAAAAAAATTAAAACAAAAAAATATGGAAATTAAAAACCAAATAATAAGTGAAGACCCACACGACCACTGGTTTATGTTACCAGTAAAGGAAAAGGTTGTATTAGACTTAGGTTCCGGAATATGGGACCACTCATTACCAACACCCGTATACTTCTTACAAGAAGGAGCATCAAGAGTTATCGGAGTAGATGGTTCACAACAATCTTACGAATGGTTTCAACAGAATATACAAGATGATAGATTTATCCAACATATGGATATGATGGACAGTAAAGGTAAGTATGAGTTGTTCTTAGGTCATTACAGACCCGATGTAATCAAATGTGATGTGGAAGGTGGGGAACTACATTTGTCGTCCTTAAATCCATCCCTATTCATATCTGTGATGGATATAGCAATAGAGTATCACGACCCAACAACAAAGTTCGTATCAGAACAAACTTTAAAGAATAATGGTTTCACATTGGAGTACTATGAATTCCCAGGGATAGACCCAAAGAAACAAGGAGTAGTATATGGAACTAAAGTAAAAGAACAAACGGATTTTTTTAATAACCTAGACGAATATCATACAAAGTAATATGGCATCAGAAGCAAGAAGACAAAGAAGAATGACTGAGAAACAAACAAAGAAATTATTCGAAAGAATTAAACAAGAGGAACTCAACAGAATTAAAAGAACACCTAAACATATCTTAGAAAAAGAGATAGAGGAATTTAAGAAACAACAAGAACTGAATGAACGTAACAATCTCACCAACTAAGAGACAGAGTGAAGCCTGGAAGTACCTAACTGATAATACTACTAACGTGGTGTTATTCGGTGGTAGTGCAGGTGGTGGTAAGTCTTGGTTGGGATGTTTATGGATTACAACTCTTTGTTTACAATACACAGGTATTAGATGTTTGATTGGTCGTTCAGTATTGACACAACTAAAACTAACAACACTTAATACCTTATTTGATTTGTTATCAATGATGGGATTAAAGAGTGGTCAACATTATAACTTCAACGGTCAAAGTAATGTCTTGACATTCTATAACAAATCAGAGATTATATTTAAGGACTTAGCATACAACCCATCAGATCAGAACTATGATTCTTTAGGTTCGTTGGAGATATCAGCAGCCTTCATTGATGAAGCTGCACAGATAACATCACTAGCATTCAGTATAGTTAAATCCCGTATACGTTATAAATTAAATGAATATAATCTAACACCAAAGGTCTTAATGACCTGTAACCCATCAAACAATTGGATTAAGAAGGACTTCTATCTACCATTCATACAGGAAAGATTGGAACCGAACAAAGTATTCATCCCAAGTTTACCAATGGACAACCCATTTCTACCACCATCATACATAGAAATGTTAAAAGAGTTACCACCTCAACAAAGAAGAAGATTATTGGAAGGGGATTGGGATTATTTAGAAGAGAGTGATAGTTTATTTAATTTTGAATATATATCAAATTCAGTATTTAAATTAGAACCAAATCCAAAAGATAAGAAGATATTAACATTGGACGTAGCAAGGTTTGGTGATGACAGGTCAGTGGCGTTTGTTTGGATAGGTCTAGTGGTTGTATCTTGTCACGTGTATAAGAAACTATCAACCACAGAATTATATACCGAAATTCAGGACATAATGAGATCACACGGAATACACCCACAGAATGTTATTGTGGATAGTGATGGTGTTGGTGGAGGTATCAGTGATTTACTTAGAGCTACAAACTTTGTGAATAACTCATCACCATTATACGGACAGAACTTTACCAATCTTAAATCCCAATGTTACGTGAAACTAGCGGATATGTTTAAGGAAGGTAATATAAGTTTGAACATATTAGAACCATCAATAGTAGATGATTTAACACAGGAACTATTGTCGGTGAAATTAAAAGATATGGATAAAGATAATAAGGTTGCAGTACAATCAAAAGATGAAATGAAAAGAATACTTGGGAAGTCTCCCGATTTATCAGATAGTCTAATGATGAGAATGTTACCAGAAATAAAAACACAAAGGACCACAGGTCGTTATGCGTTAGCAACATTTTAATATGAAAGAAGTTAAATTTGAATTAGAAGAAGTTGAATATGTATTACCTCAATTTATTAATATTGAGAACTATGTAAAGATATTCAAGATTAAAGAAGTATTCTCAGATGAGTACTTTGCAGCAAAACTATTAAACATTCTAACAGGAGCACCAGTGGAAAAACTACTTGAGGCACCATACAATGAAATAGATTTCTTGGCTAACTATGCAATGTCAATGTTTCCACAAGAGGTTCCAAAGTTTGAGGATAAGTTTGAGTTGGGTGGTGTTCGTTATGGATTCATTCCAAGTTGGAAGAAGTTATCCTTTGCTGAGTACGCTGACTTAGATACTTTAATGACAAAGAAAGGTGATGAGATATTAGATTATGTCCACATCATAATGGCTATTATGTATAGACCAATTGTAGATGAGATAAGTGAATTCAACTTTAAGATTGAGAAATACAATCAAGATAGTTTAGAGGAACGAGCGGAACTATTTAAGAAGAAACTAAATGTTAAGTACTTCATAGGGGCTCAGTTTTTTTTTATCAAGTTCGCAAAGAAGTACTCAGATCTTACCCTTCAGTCTTTGAATACTCCGATGACCCTGAAATCCAAAATAAAATTCTTATGGAAGAACAGGACAATGATAAGAACCCTTCTTTTGAGAAAAGATTCGGATGGTTTGCTATCATCAACAGAGTTACTCTTGATGACATATCAAAACACGAAGAAACCTTCGGGAAGTCGTTGGTTGAGATTCTTAATCAACTTACCTACCTTATTCAAAAGGACCAAGAAATAGAAAGACATAGAAAGAAAGCAATGGGTCAAATTTCATAATACAAAATAAAAGAATTTATATTTTATAATATATGGTTAATTTCAAACAAATAGTTCAGGATTTATCGGGGATAGCTTACTATCACCCACAGATAAACTCGTTTGGATTTGGGGACATTACTCAAATAACAATGGATGTTGAGTCAAAGATGGAACCTAACTACACGAAGATGTATGTAATCCCTGGAGCTGTTAACCTAAACCAGAATGTATTACAATATACATTTTCCATTATTATATTAGACCAAATCAATGATGACTTATCCAATCAACGTGACGTAATGTCGGATACATTGGAGATAGCCAAGGATGTATTCACAATCCTATACCAATCATATACAGCAGAGTTCGGTGGTTTTACATTGGACTATGACCCATTATGGGGACCAAGCGTTACACCATTCTTAGAGAAATACGAAACAGTATTAGGTGGATGGACACTTAACATAACAATAGAACAACCATTTGATTATAATGAATGTGTTCTTCCATTTGAAGGATTAGTATTACCTACATCTACCAATCTAGTAAACTATAAACAAGTTATAGAAGATTTGGAGGAAATGGCTATACACCACTTACAAATCAATTCATTTGGGTTTGGTAACGTTGAACAATTAACAAATGATATCATTACCAATGAGGCACCTTTGTATCCTCGTATGTATGTTATCCCAAATGACACCGTACTTGACCAAAATCAATTAACATATAATTTCCAAATCATAGTTGCAGACATATTGGAACAAGATTATTCTAACCAAAGAGATGTACTAAATGATACTTTAGAGATAATTAAAGATATATTCACTCGACTATACTTGAGTGATTATGAATCAGAGTGGGGTGCTAGTGTTGAACCATTCCTTGAAAGATATGAAGATGTACTTGCAGGATGGACGATGACTCTTCAAATAACACAACCATTTGATTATAACAGATGTGACCTTCCTGAAAGACCATTCGTAAATAAGAAATGGTATGAACTGGCTGAATTATGGAAAGACGTTAATAAAGATTGGAAAAACGTATAAAATAAAAATATTTAAGATAAATTATGGGACAATTAACAAATCTATATGTATCGGAATCCTATCAGGGATTACTAAAATTAACAGATTCAACAACAGGATTAACACCTACCCTTCAATCAGTTCAAGACGGTTTGGGTGGGAATAGTCCGTTACAAATAAGTCAGACTCAGATAAACATCTCAGGTTCATTAACTGTGAATGGAATACCTGTTACAACTGTGAACACAGGTTCTTTTGTAACCACATCATCATTCAACTCATACACATCAAGTAATGATAGTAGAGTTTCTAGTTTAGAAATCAATTCAGGTTCTCAACAATTAGAAATAAATCAGAAGTTAAACACTAGTTCCTTCAACTCATACACATCAAGTAATGATAGTAAAGTTAATTCACTTATCGCTAGCACTGGTTCTTATGCTACTACTTCATCGCTTACTTCGCTATCGCAAAGTATAGCAATAACTGACTTAGCTCAGAACAATAGACTAACTTCAATTGAGGGTATTACTGGTTCATTAGCAACCACATCGTCTCTTACAAGTTTATCATCAAGTATAGCTGTAACTGACTTAGCTCAGAACAATAGATTATCTTCATTGGAAACCAATTCAGGTTCTCAACAATTAGAAATAAATCAGAAGTTAAACACTAGCTCCTTCAATTCTTATACAAGTAGTAATGATGGTAAGGTCAACTCATTGATTAATGCAACAGGTAGTTACGCAACAACAGGTTCAAATGTATTTCAAGGTTCACAAACAATATCAGGAAGTTTAATTGTTACAGGTTCAATCACAGCATTGTCTGCATCAATTACTTACCTACAAACAGTATATCAAACATCATCAATTATATTCTCAAGTGGTTCAAACATATTGGGAGATGAAGCGGGTGATACGCAGACATTAAATGGTTTGGTTAATATACCATTGGGTAATTTAAATGTTACAGGTGCAACAACATCATCATTAGGTTTCTTTGGTAACTTACAAGGAACAGCATCATTTGCAACTAATGCATTAAGTGCATCACATTCTGTAAACTCAAATAGTTCTATATCATCAAGTTTTGCACAGACAGCTATTAGTTCAAGTCAAGCAGCTAATGCGGTAAGTGCATCACAAGCACAGAATGCCGTAAGTGCATCACAATCAACTAACACAATTTCATCGTCATTTGCACAAACATCAATTAGTTCAAGTCAATCAGCAAATGCGATAAGTTCATCATATGCAACCAACGCATTATCCGCATCATATGCACCAACAGTATTACCAGCAGGATTGGTATCAGGTTCATCTCAAATATCTTATACAGGTATTACAAATGTACCATCAGGAATAGTTTCAGGTTCACAACAAATAACTGATTTAGGATTTGCAACAACATCTTCTGTTAATCAGAAATTAGATACAGGAAGTTTTAATTCATATACAGCATCAATGGATGCAAGAACTGGAAGTTATATTACAACAGGTTCTGCAGCAGGAATACAATCAATCACAGGTAGTTTAATCTTAAGTGGTTCAGCAGGTATTGAATTAGATATTAAAGGTGACCAAACAAATACAGGTTCTATTTCGGTTATAAGTGGAAGTTTATCAACCATTTCAAATAACACCACAGTTAATATAAATTTATATTTAACCAATTCATTAGGTGGTCAATCCAATATCATTAAAGGTTGGGGTGATCATCTATCCGCAGGTGGTGCAGGAGCAGTACAAGCAAACTACACAGGTTCATTAAGAATTACTGGTAGTAACAACATCGTATCTATGCCACAAATTAGAGCAACAAATTTTAGTTTAGGTACGGACCAACAAGGATATATTTCGGGTTCAGATAATATTATAGCATCAAATGCGGCAGGTATATATCTAAACACTGGTTCCTTATTATTTCCAAAAACACAAAATAACTTTATTGGTAACGCTTCATATATTGGTATGAACTTTACAACATCTTCATTAGGATCACCAATATTTACAAACAATATAATTCTTGGTGGAAATATAGCAGTTAATAGTAACAGTGGTTCAATATCAAGTATATCAACAAACGCTGTATTAGGTGGTACTATAACATCAACTCAGAATTTTGTAACAAATACAAGACCAACAATAACTGGAAATAACGTTATTGGTACAATTACATTAAACCATATTAGTAGTTCAATTAACTATCAAAATAACTATAACAACTCACCTGTTACAATTAATAACCATTTAAGTAGTTCAAACATTACTAACAACTCATTAACATTTACAAACAATACAATTCTTGGTGGTTCAAGTGCAACAGGATTGAGTGTTTGGGTATCTGGTTCACAAAATAGTAATGCAACAAGAACAATATCTGATAACTTAATTGGTGGTAAAAATATTATTATATCGTCATCATTTGTAAGTTCATCAACATCAAATTTGGTTTCATCTTTAATATATGGTCAGAATTTAATTGTAAGTGGTAACCACGCATCTACAGTAGGTGGTTCAACATTTTTAGGTAGATACAACGATGCAACATCATTACATCTTGCACAAGACGTTGTCTTTGCTGTGGGTACAGGTACAGGAACATCAACAAGAAGAACAGGTTTATATGTAACATCAGGTTCGTTGGTTGGTGTGTCAGGTTCATTATTTGTTAGTGGAGCATCAACATTTAATGGTAATACTCATATGGGAGGTAATAGTGATTTCCCATTAACAGTTAGTGGAACTATAGACTCAAAAAGATTACATTTTACATCTAATCCATTTAATAGTAATCCTTCATCTAATTTAGGTGCAATAAGATTTGAAGGTACTAACCAAACATTCTATGCAACAAACTATGATTTAGCAGAGATAACAACCCAATCAATGGTATTTCAAACAGTTGTTACAGGTAGTGGTTTAGTTCAAACGGGATTACGTTCAAACAATGGAGGTTCTGATTACAATTTAATTTTAACTAACCAATCAGGAACAGGTTCATTAATTACCACCGCTAACACAATTGTATCTGGTTCATTATCAGTAACAAATGATGTTAGGTTCGCATCAGGTTCAAACAAAACTATAGGAACAGCGGTACTTGATGGTGGAAACCCTTGTAGTGTAGTTGTATCAAATAGTTTGGTTACATCAAATAGTATTATAATGTTAACCAAACAAACTTTAACTAATCAAGCATCTGTTTCAATTACATCAAAAGGTTCAGGTACTTTTACAATAGGTTCCTCACATAACGGAGACACAGATACGGTAGGATTTTTAATTATAAACCCATCATAAAATGGACTTAAATTCGTTAGCACCTATTATTGAAAAAATCTTAAAAGATTCTCTTACAGAAAAGAGATACCCATTTGGTATGGGGAAATATAGAGGTATTGGTAATAAGGTTGCTACTGGTAATTTAGTTAATAGTGTTAAGGTAGTTGTAAAGAAAGAAAATAATTTTAGTGTACTACAAGTAATTGCGTTAGATTATATTAAATGGGTACAGTCAGGAAGATTACCAGGAAAGAGAGGAATACCAGTTGATTCTATTGAAAAATGGATTAAGGCGAGAGGGTTACAAGGTAGAGACAAAAAAGGAAAATATATAAAAAGAAGAAGTTTTGCGTTTGCAATACAAAATAATATAAAAAAGTTTGGAATAAAGCCGTCAAATGTATTAGATGTAGCTTTGGATAAAGTAGCAACTGACCAAAGAGTAATTGAAATAATAGGTAATGAGGCTTTTGAAGAACTAGTAAATTTAATAGAAGGAATATGAGTTTCGGATACCCAGAATTATACGCAAACGGTGTAAATAACAATACCCAATTAAGAAGATCCACTGATATGATATATCAACGTGGAGCAACTTATGATGTTGTCTTGACAGGTGATACATATCAACCATCAATGGTATTACAAGTAGAGATGTTTCAAAATACTAATACAACAATATTTGGTAATATGTCAGTTGTTCCATATCAGATTACACAATCAGGAGCAACATACACATATAGATTTGGTATTAGACCATATGAATACCTATCAAATTATATTCAAACAGAACATTACCAATACTATTGGTTAAATGATTGGTATGAAACAGATGAAACAATTAATAAGAATAATCCATACCCAAATATACTTAGAGCAAACTTTAAATATGGTTGGTTATATATGAATGGTAATGTACCTGAATATGAGAGTAGTGGTATATTAACAAACAACATATATCATTATACAGACATTCCATTCTGTGCAACTAGTACAGGATTTACAGCATCAGGATTTACCAACACAGGTGTAGATTTTGACTATGTTGGAGGTGTATGGCAAATGAGTGATAAGTTCTACTTACCAAACTTTGACCAGGAATTAGGAACTGTAGTAGGTACAGGAATCACCATTAACACAATTGATGTTAATAGAAGATTGTCACCAATGTCACAGTTCTTAATGGATTATCCAAACGTTCCTGAGTATAGTGAGACTTCAAGATTTTTAACAGAATCTCCACGTATTCTGACTATACAAGAACAAGAAAATTACGTATTATATTACTTAGCAGGAATAACAGGAGACTACCAACAAATTGAAGCAGACTTTGCGGTATTTGAGTTCTATGATGAAAATAACAATCAGATAGATTACTTTGAACAAATATTAACAAACTTCCCTAAAACAAACTTAGGAGTTTATGCGGTTCCTTGTGGACCTAAAGATATTGAGAATATATACGCATCAATTGATTGGGATTCTGTGGCTTATTATAGAGTACAACTATTCTATTCTTGGCCATCAGAACCAAACAAAACAACATTAGGTCCAATAGGTCCTGTGTCTGAAGCGTTCTATTTTTATGTTGATTATAACTGTGGTCCTGAGAATACTAGATTGGCGTTCTTGAATAGTAGAGGTGGTTATGATTATTTCACATTCACATCTTACAGACAAGACACAAAGAAGATAACAAGACAAACATTTGATAACCGATACTATGCAACAAGTTTAGCATCACCCGATAGAAATATGGGTAGAACACTTAAGACGTTTGATAGTGATGTAGATCAAGAAATTGTATTGGAATCAGATTACCTATCAATAGGATATGGTAAATGGTTACAAGAACTATTCTTATCTCCACAGGTTTATATAATGAAAGAAGATTATATATCACCACTTGACAGACAAGACAAGGTTTATAAAGATTTAACCCCTGTTCAAGTATTATCAACTGAGGTTGAAACGATAACTAAAAAACACAGAAAACTAAACAAATATAGAATTACCCTGAAAACAGCGGATACATTCTTTACAAATAAAGGATTCTAATATGTCTCAACAACAACAGACGGTACTTAAGGTACAGACTAATAAACCAAACTTTCAGATTGATTTACCTCAAGGTGATATTACTTTGAATCCTTTAAATACGGTAGGATTGACTGGTTCAGGTACAACACTTAATCCATATATAGCAACTTCAACAGCAAATGTTGATAATGCATATTTTGATATTAATAATGCGGATGGAGAGGTTTATTATGTTATTAGTGGACAAACATATACTGGTGGTACTTGGGATCCATCAACAATTTATTTAATACGTAACGGTGTTCAATATCTTTCTAGAGAAACAACACAAGAAAATAATACAATATTTGATAGTATTGATGTTAGACAAGGTGATATAATTCGTATACTATTTTTACATTCTGGTAGTTATATGACTAACTTACCTTATTTATATTTTGTTCCAAATGAATCAACAACCACAGCTTATGAAGATTTGGTATTAGATTTATATGGTGACATTCCAATTAAGATTAATAGGTCATTTGCGGAGTTACAAGATATAGCAAAGAAGAACTCAGATTATTCAATAGGATTAACATTGCCAGGTTCAAAAAGAAACAATCAGTTCTTTGAGAGTTTCTTTAATGTTGACGTAGATACATTATATTTTAATCCATTATTAAGAACACCCGCAAAGGTATTAATTGATGATGAGGTTTATTTCACAGGTTATTTGAAGTTAAATAAGATATCAGTTCTAAATTCAAAAGTAGAATATGATGTTACATTATTCTCAAGTATATCTGATTTATTTGGTAAGATTGGTAATAACCTATTAAAAGATTTACCATATGGTGACCCAACAAGAAATTTCAATCACAACTTTGGTGTGCCAGCAATTGGTTTAAGTTGGAATCAAGTAGGTTTTAATTATAGTGGTGAAACGAATCCTTATATATATCCAATTGTTCATAATGGTTACAATTACACAGGAGATACAGTTAACTTAAGTGGTACTACCGTTGCCGACCAAACAAGACTATATACAACCTCATCACCAATTAGTGGTTTTACAAGTGAAGCGGCAATGTATGCTGCGGGAGTTAAACCATATAGACTAAATACAAGAAATACAGGATTATTAAGTAATCAATTAAAACCTGCATTAAATCTATCTACAATTATGCAATTGATGTTTGAGACATATGGATATACCATCAAGTCTGACTTTATGAACACACCGTGGATGCAAGGTTTATTTATGTATGGTTACTTTAATAGTGATACAACAAAATTTTCATATACAACAGACATTAGTTCATATTCAAATAATACTCAATCATTTAGGTTAACTGAAGTATCAGGATCAACTTATAATGCTGCTTGTGCTCAAAATGATTATTATAACACATACACTTTTACAATTGTAAATTCACAAACAGGTCTTCCTGAAGTTGCAACACAACCATATACAATTGGATGGAACTTGGTATATACTCCTTGTGATTATCCAACAAACCCAATTGAATATCGTACTGAATATACTAATATTTTAGCAGGTAGTTCAAGTGCAACATTTACTTGGTATTATTTAAAATACGTTCCTTGTCCATCATCTTGTGCATATGAATTATTACAACAGAATGGTCAGAATCTTTCTAATTCAAATCTATTCCAATTTAATACAAGTAACGCACCACAAACTGTGTTTATAAATGATGGTGACTATGTTGATTTTAATTTAATCATTAACAATACAATCAAACAGATTGATATCCTTGCATCTATTGCAAAGAAGTTTAATCTATTGTTTGTTCCTGACCCCGATGTTCCAAATCAAATTATTGTAGAACCATACCAATATTATGTTGGTACAGGTTCAATATACGATTGGACAGACAAATTATCATATGATAAAGGATGGTCAGTTCAACCAGCACTAAACTTCGTTGAGAGTGAATTAATCTTAACAGATTTAGAAGATGGTGATGATGGTAACAAACAGTTCAAAGATAAGAATAGTAAAATATATGGACAAAACTATGTATTCAATCAAACAGATTTTAAATCTCAAACAAAGAAGATTGAAACTATATTCTCACCACAAATTACAAGAAAGTGGGACAACAACGTTGCAATACCATTAGGTATCAACTACGTTAGTGCTAACTCACCTGACACAAGTGGTGACAGTGAAAAGGTTAGATGGACATATAAAGGTATTAAGACCAAACCAAAGATTTTTTATTACTTAGGTAATAAGAGTGTATTCCTAAATACATTAGGTGAAGTTTATAATAATGTCAATGTATTTGCAACAAATCAGATATATGTACAACAATCTAATGGAACTGGATTTTTCTCAGCTTTTGATGCTCCAGTAATTTCAAATACAATGCCGTTGGGTAACCCTGACAGTAATAAGATAAACAATGATAGTATCTGTATTCTATTCAATAGTGAATTACCAACCGATGTTGGTGTTGAAACATTTGATGCCGTAAACGCATATACCGATAAGGATATGTACAATTTATTCTATGAGAATAGAATTAATAATCTATATAATCCAAATACTCGTTTCTTAGAAGGATATTTTTGGTTGAAGTTAAATGATATCAAGAATCTTGAAGCCAATGATATTATTAAGATTAATGAACAATATTTCACTTGGAATAAAATTAGTGAATATAATTTAACAGATAGAGAATTAACTAAGGTAGAATTAGTTCAAATTGATAATAACCCTAGTATATATCCAACTAGATATTTCCAATATAACTATTGTGCATTAACGGGAACAACATATAATATTAAAACAGATTTCACAAATCCACAAATGAATCTTACTCACTTCTTTGTTAGTAACTGGTATGATTATTATGTTGGATTATTAGGTGGTTCAGTATCAGGTTTTACTAGTTCATTTAAAATACCTGATCTTAATCCAAAAATGTTACCATTTACAATACGTGAAGTAACTGAAAATACATATAATAGTACAGGTTACACTTATACAAGTGATCCCAATATTGATTGGGATGAAACAGGAGTATCAGGTATAGATTATTCACTTAGTTCATATTGGGTTAACTCAGGAAGTACTAAACAAGGTATCAATCTTTGGGCTAATTGTGCTGATTTTACAAGTACAGCCTCAGCTAATAATATTATCGTTGCAACACCTTCAGGTGGAACACCAACCTCAATCTATAATTCAAATGTAACAATCAATGTAACCGATACAGGATGGATTAAATACGATACCGATGAATACCCTGGTGGAACATATACTTTCTTTGGTTCTTTGGGTAATCAAGATATTCCTGGTTGTGTAGATTGTGATAGTATAAGATTCGCTTATCCATTTGCTGACTTAGGTTATTGGACCGTGGTTGACTGTGGTATTCCTTGTTAAAAAAATTTATATTTAAGTATATGGTAGGATCATTATTAATAACATTTGATGAAGTAGTAGAAGGAAGAGGTGGAGCATTCTTTTTTGTAAGCGTAAATGGTGAAGCAAGGAATACTCATTATACAGATACCAATAGATTATATACAACAGATTTATTCGTTGGTGATGTTTGTACAGTTACTATGTCAGGTCAAACACAATACGTAGAAAGTATTGGTATTATTCGTAGAGATTATACAACTGATGACCAAAGTGGTGACAAAGGAATTTTAGATAATAATATTACAAATCAAACAGGTGGTCCAGGATTATCTGTAACATTTACAGCTACAACTGTAGCAAATGCTTACAATTTTGAATATAGGATTGATATGAGTATGGGACCTACACCTACTCCAACCCCTACACCAATGCCAACTCCTGTTCCAGATGATGGTAAATTTTTAGTCGTATCAAACAAATATGACGTTGTTAGATTTTCTAATGACTTAGGTAATACGTGGACTAATTTCACAGGCGTAACAACTCCTGAGACATATGGCGCATTAATATCAGGAACGGGTAAATACCGTTCTCTAACGGACAGAATTCAACCAGGTGGAGGATTTGAACCAGGATACATTTGGACCTCCTCAAACTCAGGTAATACGTTCACAGCGTTAACTAATTCAGACCAAAGTAATTGGTGGGTTGATATGGATACATCACCAAATGGTTTATATCAAGCGGTGGTAGATGAAAGAGGAGCTTATTACTTATCAACAGATTATGGTTCAAGTTTTCAATTTATCAATTTATCAAATAAAGAATGGATTAAACCTGTAATTCCAGGAGATACATTATTTCCATCTTATGGATTAACTTCCGATAAGATATGGAAATTACTAGAACGTGCTGGTCCATTTATTTATATGTCAGGATTAACTGTGACAACTGCATTCACAGATATGGCAGTATCACAGAATAACCAATATATAATGGCTACACAAGAGAATTTCGGTGTATCCATTTCAACAAATTCAGGAAGTACATTTAACATTACCCATTTCTTTGGTAATGAAAAACTTAATCCAACTTGTGCAATGTCTTCCGATGGTAAGTATATGTATGTTGGATTTAATATGGGTTCTCCATTAATTTATGGTGGTCTATATTATTCAGAAGATTATGGTGTAACCTTTAATCAAATATTACGTCCATTAAGTGGAGGAGGAACGGTTGCATTTGGAAACGTACATAGTATATCTGTTTCTAGAGATGGTAAATATGTATATTTTATTACAGAAGATAATTCTGATAATTATTGGTTATATGGTTCATCAGATTATGGTGATTCATTTGTTCAATTACCATCCGCTAGTATTGTGGGAGATTATGGAACAGTTTACGATATTACATATGTTAGACAAAATAAAATGTATTATGGAATTCAACCAACTCCAGAACCTACACCAACTGCACCACCTACACCAACATATGGTCCAAATCTTTTAAATATAGAATGGAAGTATAGTTGGTCAGGAGCATCGGCTAATAATATATCGTTATCACAATATCAACATTATTATCAAGATTATGGTTTACCATCAATCTTTAATTCGTTGGTAGAAGGACCATATATATTAACAACATCATCAGGTTCATTAACAGGAACTACATTTACAAACAATCCTGATGTAATTAACTTTTTTTCATATGCTGCTGATAACTTAACAAGAACATTAACACAAACAGGTGTAACATATCAAACAACTTCAAGAATACGTAAAACATTTTATAATGGAACATTGGTTGATACAAATCCTGGGTATATAGGTAATTTACCAATTGGTTATAATTTTTTAGATGCTAGCTCTTCTTATACGGGAACAACAATCGTATCTGGAGATACTGTTAGGTTTGAATGGGCTGATGTTATGGGAATAGCGCCAACTCCAACACCTACTCCAACACCTTTACCAACTAGTACACCAACACCTACTCCTACAGCGACTGGTACGCCTACTCCTACACCAACACCTTTACCACCAACTAGTACTCCTACTCCTACACCAACTAGTACTCCTACGCCTACTCCAACATCAACACCAACACCGACACCAACTCTAGCTCCGGTGACATTAAACTTTAATGGTTTAAGTTCAACTGCTTGTGCTGGATTTGGATGTGCTTCAACATCAGGAACATTGGTACAATATTTTAGTTATCCAAGTTGGATAACAAAAACAGTTGGAACTATATCTTTAAATGAAGGTGAAAGTATAGACTTAAGAATTTATAATGGTAGTGCTGGAACTTTGAAAGGTAGATTAAGAATATTAGATTCATCACTAAATGTATTAGAATGTTCAGTTAATAATTCATTAACGGTTGGTAATGATATACAAATCTCATATTATAATGATGGTTCATTAGCTGGACAAACAATAGAATTAAGACCTGAAGCTTGTAGAACCTCATCTGGTGGCGGAGGTTCTTGTGGAGCACCAAATTATAGTTGTTAACAAATATTTAAAATTATGAGTAGAAAATATATAATAGAACAGATAGTTGAGAATTTTATCTATCCAAATAATGACCAACCAGAATATGGTATGGAGATTATTCACGACATTAATAACAATAGTGTCTCAGGTACTGTAGTTAGTTTTTCAGCTACAACAGTTTCAAGTTCAGGTATTACATTCTCAATGAGTTATACCTGGAATAAAAATGGTGCCGAACCATTTATAAGAAATTCAAACTTATTAGCTTTATGTTCTGTACATATGGTAGTACCACAAGCTTTAAGTTTTAAACCGTGGATTGTAATTCAAACACAATCAACTAGTACAACAGGTTCTACAGTGTTTAATGGTACAACGATATTTAGTGTAGTTCCTGCACAATTTGGTCTTACATCATTTACAAATGGAACATATTATTTCGAAGCAAGATTTATTGGTCATAGAGCAATATATCCAGTTTGTTTTGAATATAACATAGTTGGAATCCCGACACCGACACCAACTCCTACTCCAACTAGTACTCCTACAGGTACACCTACACCAACACCAACAACAGGAACAACACCTACACCTACACCTACACCAAGTTAAAATAAAAAAATATATACATATATAAATTATGGCTAAAGAAATTGCGTTAAAAATTAAAGTTGATGGGCAAGAAATAGCTGTCAGCAATAAACAAATTGATTTACTTAAGAACAATATCATTATTCTTAGAAAAGAACTTGATAACTTAGGTGAAAGAACCGAACAAAATGGTGAACAATTTGACAAACTTAAGGGTGACTTAGAATCTTTAGAGAATGCCTTTGGACAAACAAAGACTGAAGCTAAGGAAACAGGTGACGCCATACAAAAGGAAGGTGATCAAACACAAGCGGCTGATGGTAAGACAAAATCATATACGGCACAGATTAAGGCATTAAAAACCGAGTTAATTGGTTTAGGTGATAGAACTGCCGAAAACGCGATACAATACGATAGATTAACCTCTCAAATCCAAGAGTTATCCGATAAGCAAGAAGATTTACAGTTTGGTACTAGAAAGTTAGATGATTCGTTATCAGCAATCCCTGGTCCAATTGGTAGAGCTGCTCAGTCATTTAAAATGTTAGATGATGGTGTTAAGAATGCAAAGTCAGCTATGGCCACTCTTGCAAGACAATTTCCATTATTAGATAGTGCAATTGCTAAGACGGGTATTGGAGCGTTAATTATTTTATTTGGTTTATTGGTTGGAGCTGTTATTAGAGCCTTTCAAACATTTAAACCATTACAAGATGCTGTAGGTAATATGGGTACCTTGTTTAAGGTATTAGGGGAGGTTATACAACCCTTAATTGATTTAATTGGTAAAGGACTTACAGTTGTACTAGAAGGTCTCGCCAGAGGTCTTGCATTCGTTACTGGGAGCCTTGATGAGTATAACAAAGCAATAGCTGATAAGAAAGCAACCGAAGCATTCGCTGCTAACGTTAAAAAACAAGCTGACTTTATTGATGCTAACGCTGATAAGTATGATGAATTCACCCAACGTAAGTTAAAAGCTAACCAAGCGTATAACGAAAAGAAGGTTGAATTGGATGCTGATGAGACAAAATCAGAGAAGGAAAAACAAGCATTACTTCAACAATATAGAGATAAGGCGGATAGAGAGATTAATAAATCTACCGCAGATAGACAAAAGAAAGCAGAAGACGATAGAAAGGCTGCAGCTGACAAAGCTAAACAAGCGGCAGACGCAGCTGCTCAGATTGAGACTGACTACCTAAATAAACTTAGAGGTATTCAGAATGATAGTTCAATCTTGAGATTAGAGGATGAAGCTGAGAAAGGTAGACTTAAATTAAAACAAGATTTAGATAATCAAAATAGAGAAATTGAGCAACTTAAGATTGGTGAGAAGAAGAAACAAATTCTACGTCAAGAGACATTAACCAATTATGAATTAAAGTTAAAAGAATTTAACGATAACATTCTAAAAGAACAAAAGAAAGCGGATGACGATTTAGCTAAACAAACAAGAGATTTCAATATTGCATCAATTGCTGATGAGAAAATGAGACTTGAAGCTGAAGCTATGGCCAGAAGAGACGATGCGTTGAAAGCTATTGATGAGGTTAAAGCTTCAGAAGAAGCCAAGGCCGCAGCTAAACTTGCAATCAATAACAAGTATGCCGCTGACGTTGCTAAGATAGATGATGATATAGCCAAGAAGAACAGAGATACTGTATACAGACAAATTGAATTTGAACGTCAATCAAGACAATTAGGTTTAGAAAACAGATTAAAAGAAATTGACATAAGTACTCAAAATGAACTTGCTAAGATTCAAGCAAGAAGTCTTGTAATTCAAGAACAAGCTAAGATTGACCAGGAAGCTGAGATTACCAACCTTAAGAAATTACTTGATACTAAAGAAATCAGTGAGACTGAATATAGAATGAGAGTTGCTGAGATTGACAAGGCTTATAACCTTTCAATACGTGAGAATAGTTTACAAACAGAATTTGAGTTACGTAATGCTAGAATGGTTAACATTAACTTGTTAAATCAATTAGGAGCCGTAATTGGAACTGTCGCTCAAGCAATGGGTGAAGAGAGTAGTGCAGGTAGAGCATTGATTAAAGTTCAACAAGCTTTAGCACTTGCAACCACAACCTTAGCAATTGCTGAAGCGTTTAGAGGATTGGGTAAAGATATTGCTAAAGGTTTCCCAACTAACGTTATTGCGGTTATATCTACATTAGCGTTGATAGCTACAGCGTTTGCACAGTTCAAGGCGTTAACAAAAGGACCAACAGCTTCGGCAACTTCAGGTGGTGACTCAGGAACATCATCTGCGGCACCATCACCGAATTTAGGTAGAAACTATCAGAATGGTGGTATGATTGGTGGTAAGAGACACGCACAGGGTGGAACAATGATTGAAGCTGAATCAGGTGAAGCTATAATGACAAGAGGTGCAGTTACAATGTTTGCACCAATGTTATCAGCAATGAACCAAATGGGTGGTGGTACATCATTCAATAGAACAGCTCTAACAACATCATATGATAACCCAACAATAAATAGACCTGCACAATCTCAGGAAGCCGTTATTATGAAAACATATGTGGTTTCAAATGAACTTACAACTGAGGCAGAAAAACAAGCAAGATTAAAAGACTTATCAACATTATAAGTGGATAATCTCTAACAAAAAATTTATATTTAATAATATGACTAAGAAAGAAAAAACATACGAATTAAGAATTGAGGAAGATGATGATATATCAGGAATAGACTCAATATCTTTAGTATCTGAACCAGCAATTGAGGTTAATTGGTTGGCATTTAAAAAGGAAAAGGAACACGAATTTCACATCCCAGACGGTGAAGACCACAAATATCTTGAGAAATTAGAATCAATTGCTCAAAATGAACAAGATTTATTTGACGATGGATTCCAAATTAAAAGTATTCAAGTATTGGATAAGGATGAATTTATTTCAACCGACCCAAATGGTCCATCATTTGAAGATAGACAGGATTATAAAGTAAGATACAAATATATTCTAAAACCTAGTATATCACAAAATCCAATTATTAATACCACTAGAGATTTCTGTAAGACATTAATCAATAGAAATTACGTATGGAGAGTTGAAGATATGGAAATTACTCAGAATGACTTTGGTGATTCTGCTATGGTTTGGAGAGGTGGTTACAATTGCCGTCACGTATGGGCTCGTATTGAATATACAAAAGATGCAACCATTATCAATAAGGCGTCAGTTAACAAAGGTAAAGTTGAAATCGGTGGATTCCCTACTGATATGGTTCCTGATACAAGAGTGTTGGGTTATACTCAACCTTCAACTGTTACTAGTGCAACTGCCGCTAACCCATCACCTTCAACAGTTAGAAACTTAGGATTATCAAAAGAAAAGATGGAAATTGTTCCACCAAATGTAAATGTATATGGATACCATACAAGGTTTTTCCAAATATGTCCAGGAGCACAAGCAACCTTTGAACATCTTATATCTATGGATAATGATGAGGATACCAAAGGAATGATTAGAAGTGCCGCACAAGTTGCTGATAATGTATTCAGAATTGAAGATGAGGTAATTAAAGCGGAGAGTGCAACACAACATCAATACGATGAAGCTGTAATATTAGTTGATGATTTTAAAGATATTATTTCTGAAATAGATAAGATTAGTGGAATGGTTCACGATGTGTCTTATATGGATGGACATATCGATAAGATTAAAGAATACCTAAAAGAAGATATGGGTTATGACAATGTTCTTCCACCATTTGTTGATGAGGGTATTAGAAAGATTAAATGTGAAAAATGTGGACATAGTTGGGATATGGAAGATGGTGGAGATGAACCATATATGTGTAACAAATGTGGATATGATAATAAAATAGAATTTGAATCATATTCTGATTATCCTGATAGTGTTAAGAACAATGCACAGGCGGTATTAAAATATGTTGATGAAAATGGATGGGGAAGTTGTGGAACTGACGTGGGTAAGGGTCGTGCAAACGACCTTGCACAAGGTAACGCTATCTCGGAAGATACAGTTAAAAGAATGTATAGTTATTTAAGTCGTCATAAAGTAGATTTAGAATCAAGTAAAAGTTATGACGATGGATGTGGTAAATTAATGTATGACAGTTGGGGTGGATTATCTGCTTTAAGTTGGG
>Ga0181365_1000034_pt1 | contig 24275 bp, 36 predicted proteins | sample Fa13NDMM110DN_FD_130097 | JGI IMG/M metagenome (GOLD analysis project Ga0181365, IMG submission 130097) | Freshwater viral communities from Lake Michigan, USA - Fa13.ND.MM110.D.N | ecosystem: Environmental > Aquatic > Freshwater > Lake | place: USA: Michigan | collected 2013-09-24
GAGAGCCCAAATTATGAAGCCAAAATTCCTCGTCATACTGGACCAAGCAATTAACGAGGGCGTACTCCGTGGGTACAGAAGGGCACTTAAACATGACGAAAATCCGAGTGAAGAACGTATATGTGAGACTATTGAAGAATGTGTGTTAGGTTCTCTTTATGAGTATTTTGATTTCGACAAGTAGGAGTGGTATGAGTAAGCACACAGCGAACAAAACTTGAATACGACTGCAACGCAACGCCTTTCCCTTGTCGCAGCTAGCTGCGGTGAGGAGTGTATGCAAATTCAACATTTTTGCAATCGGTTATCGGATACTTCCTCCTCCAGTGATCCAGACGATGTTGCAGAAATCCACACCGCCCTGCTAGCAGTTAAAAATGCTCTGCATGGTATCCGCTACGTGTGCGAACACGAAGTCAAACGGACAGGATTATGAATACTAAGGCCATTATTAACTCGCTCAGTCACTACATCTCTTGTATCAGAAAAGAACAAAAACCGTTTTTAAAAGGTGTTTGAATGAAAAGAGTCTGTAACTCCTGCAAAAAGACACAACCCCTTAATAAAAAACATTTTCAAATAGTTAAAATATTTAAACAAGGCTTCTCTTTTATGTGTCTTGATTGTGACGAAAAGTCGAAAAAACCAAGGCCAATAGATAAAAAAGAAGGTAAGTTCTTACACGAAAAAGTAGAGGTCAAATTACAACATAAAGATATTGCTGAGATTGTCGGTATTCTTAGTTATTACAAGGGAGAGTTACAATCTGCTGAAGACTACGATATACCCACACATGGGCTAGATAAGATCATAAACAAATTAAACAAACAACTTACCCGTGAATAATTATTTGTATAGAAACGTCCAAAGTTTTGATTATATTTATTGCTAAAATATAGTTAACCGACTCATTTTTGTGAGCGAACGGGATCTGCTTTTTAACTTATCCTGTCTTCAAAAAAAATCTGCTCGCAAAACTTTTAGAAAACAGATACTTGATGAGTGGGGATGCTGTGCTTACTGCGGCAAACTAAATCCAGCAACACTAGACCATGTTGTTCCTCGCTCTCAAGGAGGACCAACAACAAGAAACAACCTCATTGCTGCCTGTGGCGACTGCAATATTCTTAAAGGATCTGAGAATTGGTATCTCTGGTTTAGATCCCAAGAATTTTGGACAGAAGAAAAAGAGGATCAGATTTTACGCTGGCTTTACTGGCGTGAAATTGATCCTTTTGAGACGCCTCCTGATTGGGCTCTAGCCGTTACTTCTTAACTAATTTTGTAACAATACCAGCTAGTAATTCGATTGCCTTATACACTTTTCCATAGACTGCATCGTCTTTTGGTGTGGGCGTAAGGTTGACGATAGCCAAAGCGAGAACATGAACTGCCGCAGCAACTCCGACGAGTTCAGTCCAATTTTGCGTGAGGTGGTTTAGCATTTTTTTAGAGAAGTCTATTAAAATTATAGACGAACTTGTTTAAGCAAGTTTCTAGATGTGAGTTTGACTAATGGCTGAAGTCGCACAAAAACGAGACCCTGAAAAATGGGCTCGAGCAAAGGCTAAAGCTCGTAAACGTATGGGTGGTCATAGTGCTCGCGCTATGCAATTAGCCACGAAGTACTATAAAGATATGGGCGGCGGCTACGTTGGCAAGAAGTCTTCAGAAAATAGGTTGAAGAAATGGGGCAAGGAAGACTGGCAGACTAAGTCTGAATACGAGAAAAAAGATAACTAAGCAGTACTACACTTCTACGACGCACTTAACTCATGGCTGATTTAGCTCGCGAACAAGGTCGAACTGAACGTTATCTGCCTAAAGCAGCGTGGGCATCTATGTCAGCTGAAGAACGTCGTGCAACAGATGAAAAAAAGAAAGATGCCACACGTGGTAAACCAGTCAATACCCACATAGAAAATACTGAAGCTGCTAAAAGAGCAAGTGCTAAGGCTCGGGCTTATCGTGCGTCCAAGGCGAAGTAATTCGTAGTTCACCACCTAGTAGTTCTTGAGCACGTGATCCGTCTGGCGGTGCCTCACTAAATACAGCTGCACTATTTTGTTTATCTTCCTGCTCCCAAGAAGTGTTTATTTTTTTTATTTGTATATCAAGCTCTTCCATGACTATCAAAGTTCTAAATTCTGTCCAGTCGTCCTGGCAATTAGCCTTAACTAGTTGTAAAAATTTATTATTCTTTAACTTTGAAAAAAATCGTTCAATAAAAATAATTAACTCGTAAATTAGAGCGTTTGTTCGGTTGTAACTGTTTGGAGCGTTCATGGATTATAATGTAAGTAAATAGGTGGAGTTTTTAAAATGGCTGAAGTAACGTTTAACCGAGAACTTGGTGCTGCACCTGAGGGTATCAGCCGATTTGGTCAGATTCGCACTAGTAATGGATCTAATGTAACTATAAACAGTTTTAGATCCTTTGCAGGCGATGGAGCGTTTCCACTCGCTGATGTCTTTGAAATTACTTTTGGAACTACTGGAACTGCGACTGTAACTTTGACTGCTGAAGCATTTGCTGTTAAAGGTGTGCGAGTTTTTAAATCAGATGGAACTTTAGCTGGTGAGGCGGAGGCTCCTAAGTTAACCCGCCGAATTGATTCGAGTTTTACTTATTCCGTGACTAACAACGACACCGCTACTGTTTATGTAGACCGTAGTGCTCGTAGTTCTACTGAGTACAGAGTCACAATTACTGCTGTTTAAATTGTGTATTCTTAATCATGCGAATATCTGAAAACGGTCTGAACTTTATAAAAGAATTTGAGGGTCTCGAACTCACAGCTTATAAAGACATTGCAGGAGTATTAACAATTGGTTACGGGCATACAGGTAGTGACGTGACCACAGGGCTGACCATAACTAAGGAACAAGCGTACGCACTCTTAGCCCAAGACACAAATAGTTCTCAGCAATGTGTGAGTTCTTTTGTCAGCGTTAAAATTAATCAGAATGAATATGACGCTCTTGTTTCGTTTGTTTTTAACATCGGAACAACAGCGTTTGTAAATTCAACACTATTAAAACTTTTAAACGAGGGAGAAAGTAAGTTAATCGTTGCTGCTGAATTTTTAAGATGGGTAAAAGCTGGTAGTGATGAGGACGTACCAGGTTTAGTGAGGCGCCGTGGGGCGGAACGCAAATTATTCCTAGAAAAAACTAAGCATCCACTCTTGTCAAAATCAATTTTAGCAAAACAAAACACTTGGCTAAAGCGTAAGCCTATTGGTAGTGACGAGTTAACGGCTGAACAAAAATTGTATGTACCCAAGGATTCCGCGTGGCAGTGGACTGAGCTTCGTACATATGCAGGAGAACTCCATCAAAGAGTATTCTTAACCACGGAACCTGACAGTGAGTGGTGGATTTATCCAGATCACTGGAAAATAATTAATGATACTGAGCCTGCCCCAGTTAAACAACCGAATAAAGAGATTAACTTAAACGTACCTTATTATTCACAACGTGATAACTATAAAGATCCTATGCGAACATGCTACTCCAGTAGCTGTTCAATGATGTTAAGCGGTATTGACCCTGAGGCTATTGCAATAGACGATGAGTACATAAAAGTTGTGTATAGCTACGGGGATACGACAGAACCTTCCTCTCAGATTAAAGCTCTTAAAGATTTTGGTGTTACTGCGTCGTTTGTTCAAACCGGTACTTGGAGTGATATTGAATCTCTACTGAGTAAAAATATTCCTGTGCCTATTGGTATTCTCCACAAAGGTCCTGTCACAGCGCCAACCGGCGGTGGCCATTGGATTTGTTGTAAAGGAATTACAGCCGACAGAAAAAATATTATCGTGCACGATCCGTTTGGTGATTTAGATCTTGTAGGAGGAACTTATATATCTACAAATGGTAAAGATAAACTTTATTCCAAGAAGAATTTAGGCCCTCGGTGGATGGTTACAGGTGACAAAAGTGGCTGGTTTATCAAAGGGACTAGATAATGGCAAGAGATTATGCGAAAGAATATCGCGAACATGGTGGCACTGAGAAGCAAAAGAAACGTCGTGCAGCTCGAAATAAAGCGAGAAAGTACATGGAAAAAAATGGGCGGGTACATAAAGGTGACGGTAGGGAAGTAGACCACAAAAATTTCAATCCGACGGATAACAGTCCAAGTAATCTCCGGGTAGTTTCACAAAAAACTAATCGTGAGAAGCAACCAAAACGGAGTTAGACTACAAAAATGGAAAAGCATACTTTTGTTCAGCGACCTGGCGGCCTCGGCCCAATGGCTGATCGTGTGAAACCAATAGGCTCTCCGACTACTGGAAAACCTTCGATGTATGCAAATACATTTGAAGCAATCGCAGCTAGGCGTGCGTCTACAGTGGATGATATCAATAGAATCTATGCGCAGTACAAACGCGACCGTGGTGAGTATGCACGTGAACCTATAGGTCCAATTGGATATGGGGAAGGTAATATTCTTGAGAGTTCTCAGTTAACTGGACCAGCCGGGTATACCCATAAGGATTCGCTGCAGCTTCCTATGAGAGCTATGGATATGAACCGGGCACAGTATCTCGTTGACACACAAAATTCAATGAGCCCCGATATGCGAGCTAAGTTGCAAATTATGACGGCGTCTCCTGAGCAAACATTCTTAAAAGCTTCTGACCCGACACACGCTGCATACCCACAGACGTATCGTATGCCAGATTCATTACCTTTACAGTTAATACAGAAAGCAGTTCCGGTTAAAAGATAATGATGACCAACGGTGGTGAACCCGTTCGGATGGCGGGAATGAAATTAGGTCTTGGTCCTGCGGATATCGTTAAGTTAGTTTCAAATCCCTCCGAGATTACTGCTAGGGTGCGTTATCAGCAAGCATTCCCCCGTAGCTAGTGAAGCTCCATTCAGCCAGTCTTAATTGGATTACTCCTGAATGTGAGAAAACAATTGCTCGACATGCAAGAGTATCAACCAAGAATCCAGATCGTGAGGAGTTTGTCAAACTTTTAAGCTTTTGTGTGCGTCACGGGCACTGGAGTGTATTCGAACAAGCGTCGGCTTCTTTTGAGGTTCTGACGACTCGTGCTATCTCTCCTCAAATATTAAGACATCGAAGTTTTGCCTTTCAAGAATTATCTCAAAGATATTCTGACCCGAGTGAAGTCCTCGTGGGCGATGGAAATGAGTTTGAATTTCAGTTAAGACTTCAAACACCAAATAATAGGCAGAGTAGTGCGGATGAAGTCTCTCCCGAAGTAAGAGATTATTTCTGGAATAAACTTAAATCTATCGACAGTGAGTTAAAACATTTATATCATGAGATGTTAGACCATGGAATCGCAAAAGAATGTGCTCGAAATGTACTACCTGAATACACGACAACCCGTCTCCACATAAGCGGTACGATTAGAAGCTTCATACACTATGTAGGTCTCAGAGGTAAAGAGAATACTCAGCTAGAGCATCGCAGTATCGCCCGCAGTATCGGAACCGTACTTAAAAAAGAACTACCAATTGTGTGTACAGCTCTAAAAACTGTTGAAGACTCTAGCTTAGCTGGCTGGGAGTTTAACTAATTTTTATCTAGTCCAGGGATCGATCCTTGACCCTGGTTCTGCTATTGGTTCTGCTTGCCTCAGTGCATTCGCAGTTGATTGCTGAGCTTGTTGAGCTTGCATAAGACTCACAACTTGCTTATATTTTTCCAACTCAATTGTCAGTGCTTGGTTTTGTGCTTGCACCCAGTTCTGTGCATTAGTTGTTAGTTCTTCCAGAGTGCTCTTTGTATGAGGGAACGCGAAAACGACGTGGCCTTTGTCCTTAGCTGCTATTGTTGTTCCCCCAGTGTTTTCAGCTAAAGCTTTAAGAAAGGAATAGGCTCGTTCAGGTTCTATGTTTGTTAAGTACGAAAGTTGAAAGGGGTCGACTAAACCACCGTTCATCTCATATAAAGCTGTAAATGTTGAAGTTACTTTAAGTGACATATCATTTTCAGCTCGGGTAGCTCGTGTACGCTCTCGCATAACACTGACACCTCCTAGTAAACCACCACCAAAAGCGAGTGCCACACCAAGATTAGCTGGGGCTGTGACTGCAGTTAAAGCACCGATCCCTAAAGCTCCGACTATTACTAATGTGAAATTAAAGTTTTGGCGGCGTGTCATGTTTTTGAAAAGCAAGGTTCCAGATGGAAGTGGTTGGATCTTGAGCAAACTCAACCGGGGAGGGCAGTCGATCAGGCCCTGTTGAAGCCCGGTCGGATTTTAGATCATAACCCTTTAAACGCAAGCCCTTCATTGAAGGTATTCCATCTTTTAACATGAGCTCTATGCCCTCAAGCTTAAGAATATTGATTAATGCTTCCCGAGTTCGTTCTATAAACCTGTGCTTAGCCGCTGGCTTGTAGCCACAAGCTCTACAGAAGTTCGCATAGCTAGGATAGAGAGCACCGTATGAGTTTGAGACGTACATACCTTTCTCAGACTCGTCTACTGAAGGTTTTCTAGCTCCCTGACCAACCGGTGTGGTTGTGTTAGGAGCGTACAAACAACAGTCATTTAGCCAGGACACAAACTGATTGTTAAATAAAAGAGCATCGATGTTTGTTTTGTTTAGTGAAGGTACATGTTTAGTCGGATTGGCTAGGACGTCTTTCATCTGATCGTAAGGAAGGGATAGAGCCCAGGTCACAATGCCACTCATTTCTGGTTCAAACGTACCCTCAATACGATCATCGTGAACGCTTATCAGTTCTTTTCTAGAGCTAGGAGGAACTACTTTGTCCATCAGTATCGTTAACCGTCTTCTTTCAAGACCACTGCTTGAGTCATTAGATGTGATGTGTTCGTTACTAGCAATGCAAACTAGACACTCAGGTTTAAAGCTAATTATTTCTTTACCGTATTTACGTTCGGCACGTAGTGTATCCGAAGCTGAAGTAAGTTTTTTAAGTATGTCCATACGCTTGTTGTAGTTACTTTCATCTGTGAGCAACAGCAATCTTTTACTAATCAAGTTATATGTTTCAAATTTATTGGTTTCAATGATCTCAAGGCTTGAAGTGTGAGTGCCGTGGAAACCCGCTAGAGCCACCATGATCTGCTGCATGGTCGACTTACCCGTGCCGCCTGGACCCACTAGGTGCAAGAAGCGTTCTCCTGCTGTATATCCGGTAAGTATCGCTCTAGCAAAAGCTTGTATTAGAAGCTCTTGACCTGCGTTTAGTGAGCTCTGTAACCAAGCTTTAAACTGTGGACATTGAGCTTTGCCGTTATAGGCGTACTGCAATTTGTGCCTTAGGAATAAATTTTTGTGTTTACCTTCAAGAAACTCGAATGTTCGAGTATCAAGCACTCCGTTTTGAAAAGCAATAAGACCTCTGGATTTACTCCATATACTTTTCCGGCCACCGTCATCGGAGCGTAATAGCTTTGCTTTTAAAATTAAGTAGACACTATTTATAGTTGCCGAAGTGTACTTAGGTAGTACACCTGCAAGTACAAACGAATCTAGAGCTTTTACAATCCGGCGCTTGATGTGTTGCTCGTCTTGTTGATACCACAGGTCGTAATCAAAGTCGTAATGGTAAAACTGGTCAAGGCTACTGTCGTATAGAAAATCGTCGCCTTGATTCGTAACAATGATATCCGCAACATCATTCTCTGAGAACTGCCTGTTTTGACTGTTGCCTGCGTTCTGTAGGTTGATTAACTGTGTGGGTGTAGAGGGAACGTTCATTTGATTTTGTTGTGTGTTTGTTGTGAGCTCTGCTGTGTCTTTTGAGTCAATTGGCGCTTCTAGCAGGAAAGAAGAAAAATCGAGCACAGCGTTTACTTGTGCTTTCTTTAACTGTTTAAGTTGTTCTTGAACGATTGGTGTGACTGTTTGTTCATAGATTTTTGGATTGTTATTCTTAATTTTTTTCCAAACGGCTAACGAGCCTAGATCAGAAGCTAAGGCGATAGCTGGTTGGATCGCAGCTGTGTCGCGTATTGAATTTAGAATTCGGTCAAATTTACCGTCCAGGTCGTGAGGGTACGCATAGATATTATAGAACGCTTGGTGAGCTATCGTCAACGGTGATACGCACACAGGTATCTGGTGTGCTTCTAACCAATTGCTCCAACCTATGAGCTCTTTAAAGACAGCAGCCATGGTTGAGCTTCGGTCTTCTACAGCTTCCCCGTCAAGGACAGCACGAACTGTATTGGCTACGAGTTTTTTTAGATCAACCCCTTCTTCGTTGGTGGTAAGTGCATTAAGTATGTCTTCTGCTCTTTTGTCATTTATGTCTTCTTCCTTTGGTAGAGCCAAGTAAATCTTATGGGCTTCGTCTTGTTTGGCCGCTGGAATGAAGTTACTTGACAGTTCAAAAACTTTCTCCCCTTTGCGAGGTCCATAGAAAAGATTAGGTACCGTCGTGGCCCGAATATCTGAGCCAGGAATCTGAGCGTAAATCTTTTGGGTGAAGAACTTATAAAAGCCGGGATCGATTATTGGCTTCTCTAAGCCAAACACCAGTCGAAACCGTGGCCATGTTGGAGTTGTCGACGGTGAGTAATAAGCTAAGGTTAAATATTTTTTACAGATATCTAACTCAAGTGCCTCTTCGAATGTAAGTTCCTGGCGTTGTACTTTATTTCCCTCAGAGTCTTTTCGATCTTCTTGATTATCTATGTCGACAATTATCATGCCCGCTCTTATGACACCAGTTGTTTCTGACTGCCTCTTTCCTTCGAGTAGATGCCAAGCGCATAGTCCGTATCCTTGAGCAAGCTCGGCAGCTAACTCAGGTGCCGATAATTCTTTTGCGTCCCAGTTGAGATTAAAAGCTGCAAAATTACCACCTATGGGTATCTTGCCGGTTTTAGGGTGGACGTGCTTAGCGACCTCTTCGTTTACAGAACAGATGAACTTCATGGTGTGTCTTGGATAGCTTAGTCTGATAGCAAAAGGGTTTTTAACCCGAAAGAAACTATGTAAACTTGCGACTTAGTATTTCGCTGATCGATCATGCAGTGGGAGTTTGCATCTCGTAATATTGCTTCACAACCTCAAACCAACTTTCTTCGTCTCTTTCAATTTCTTCGGCGCCAAATGTAAATACCTGCGTACTAAATTCTTTTATTGCTGTAGCCACTATTATCTGGGTTTTGTTTATCTTAATGCCTAGACAACTTTCAGCTGCGGCTTTATAAGCAGCTAGTTGCAGTCTTGTTTTCTTTACTTTAAATACACCAGAAATCAGAGCCTTTCTAGTTTGGTCGCTCATTACTTGGTCTTTCTTTGGAAATTTTGCAGCGTAGGGTCCGTTACTGGTTTTAAAGTCAGCCAAAATTATTTCGGCGTTTTCGTTCATGTAAATCAAATCACAACAACCGGCGTAACCATGCCCCGTGGTTGGGTCGTAATAGTGAATTCGCCCAACCCCGTCGTCACCAACATATTTGCTCCACTTAGGTTGGTTAAATGGTTTTTCTGACCATAGTACCCGACCACCGTGCATGAGTTTGTCTACAAGCTCCGGTAAGTCATCCCAGAATAATTTGTACTTTTCTGGGGGAACGACACGCAGACCTTTTAAATAATTTTCAACACTGCTGTGAACCCAGTTACCTCTTTCAGCTGCCTGGTCGGCAACACCAGGGTTCATCAAGTTCCAGTGTACTAATTTTTGACGTGTTTTTTCTGTCTGCGCCGTACTTAAAATTGAGGTTACGGAGGGGAGTGGCTTAGGAACGCCGTTGCAGACGTAATGCCTTAAGCCATTTAAAGTTACCCGTGTTTGGGTCACGATGTGTATGCCAACTTATACAAGTCTAGAAGGAACTTAGGACTGTATTCTTTTCATTATCATCTTCGTCGTCTTCATCGTTATCATCAGCGTCCTCATCATCATCTACAAAGAACTCTTGCTCCTGATATTTGTAATCTCGATTACGTTGGTCCAAATCATTCATAAGACAGAGCGCCGCAGAAAAACCGTCAAGGGTGATTGTTGCGCAGTCTTCACCTGTCCGTGCGTCACCTTGGTGGTCGACGCATTCTGTAAGCAATTGTGTGCTGATTAAAACTGTTGCTATTTTTTCAAGCTTTAGAATTTGTTCTTTCTGTAGAGCTACAAGCTGCTCTATTGCTTTTTGCAGTTGGTCACTCATTGGTAGGAGTCCTGGGGCGGAGCCAGCTTACTTCGTAATCGATAACTGTACCTGTAAATCTTTGTTCTTGTTTTTTGAAGAAGAACCACCCTGATGTCACTGAGTCTTTTAGTTGTTTACCGTCCGCACGGAATGCTGGTCTAGGACTTAAAATCTTTAGATTTGCTAAGGATGCTGACTTAAGAAACGTTTCGCGGTTCCGTACGGGCTCGAGGAAAGTAATCCGATCGAGAATGCAAACACCTTGAGACGCAATGTCTAGACCGTATTCAATAATCCATGGAGTGTATTCTTTTAATCCTTGGGTCACAGCGATGACCCAATCGATCTTCCCTCTCTGAGTTTCCCACCAGGCTTTATCTTGTATATTGTTCTCCAATGTGTTTGTGACAATGTCTGTCAAACCAGACTCTTTTACTTGCTCTAGAAGTTGCCCGTTAAAGTCTGCGGGAAGGAGGATTGTGCCAGAGCATAATTTAGAATCAGCTACAGGGCCAAAAATAAATCTCGGCACGTGGTAAAACGCCATAGACCGTCGATAACTTTTTATAGATGAGAAAAAAGCGCCCCCTTGCGAAGGCGCGTCCCCATGTCCTTAAACAGTTTACGCTAGAAATCCAAACCAGCAGCTTTAAGTGCAGCTTTCTGTTCGTCGTTTAGTTCCTTTCCCTTTGAGGGTTTTGAACTAGGAACAGGCTCGGGTGTTTCTTCTTTGGTCTTATTAGGAGCCTCGGCTGTTGGTGGCAGAGACGCTTGCTGGTGCTCATAAGCACCCTCTAATCTCTTTGGATTTGCTTCCGCAAAGAGAGCTTTAATATCTGCATGGTCTTCTCCCAGAGGTAGTTCGACCAGATTAGAACCGGGGATAGAAGAGCGAAGTGCAGCTGATACCAACTCTCCTCCACTAGTCTCAAGCCACGATGTGACATCGTGAATGAGTTTTTTCTCCTCATCGGTTTCTGTTGGGCGATCTTTGAACTCTAATGCGTTGTAGTTTATTTTCGGACCGTCGGCGCCTGTAAAAGAATCCCTTTCGTTAAAGGATTTTTGTACAAATTTTGTAATCGTTATAACTTCACCTACATTTATACGGTTGTTATATAGAGTCTGGAAGTACGTGATAAAGTTTTTTTGGCTCGACTTGCCGCTAATAATACTCGTGCAAACACACCGTGGAGGTAGTAAACGATGATTAGGGGACACACCGATGTAACTAATGCGAATAAACTCTTCGTGCGACCGCATCCCGAGATTCCCGAAATAGGGTGTAAAACCAAGCAAGATAAACTCAATGGGTATGCCGTTGTCATTCGTGTCAACAATGGCCGCCTCAGGATCACTGTCGGATTTCCAACGACGAGCCTGAAGATCAATACGTAGTGTGTGCGGCGGGATCTGACAAAGGATTTCATCAGCCGAAAATTTGCCTGCGATAAATACCATGATTAGTTAAAGAGAGAAGTCGAGAGAACCGAGAGCAGAAGGAGACACACGACCCTTTTCAGGATCAGCAGCCCGTGTGGGAGCGGCCTTTTGTGTGCGGGGTAGATAAAGAATTTTATCCACGCCATAGTTTAGAAAAATTCGTTCGTCTTTCTCGGATGTGCTTATCCGTCCAACAGCAATCGTTGGGGTACCTGCGGCTAGATCTGCCAGCTGAGCTGACAGTTCGTTCCAACAAGAGATTTTCATCCAATTTGTTTCTTGGTTTTCGTCCTGCCAAGCTAAAGATCTGTTTGTGACGGTATTGTCACCAAGTTGATTTTCTTCGGCTTTTGGTCCCAAACCACCTGTAGCAATAAATAAATTAATCGCCAGTAGGTCTTCCCAGTTGTCATTTCTGACAACCAGCATTGGTTGCATCTTAAGCAGACCATCGGGATCGGATTTTGTGGGTCCGATAGCAAGAAAGATTTCTTTTTCTTTTAGTTTACTAAGAAGTTTTCCTACATAATGGTCAGATTTTTGACTTAATAATACTTTGGTTGGGATCTTTCTTTCAGTTGAAGGTAAAGCTTCAGCGTTTAATTCACAGGAGCCTTCTCGTTCAATTGATTCATTTGTGACTCGTAAGCCAAGAAGCAGGATGTTCATTTTTTAAACAAGCGGTAGATCGAAGAGCGGTGGACTTTAAAAGCCTTAGCAATCTCCTTTACGGGGACGCCTTGGCTTGCGAAGGCTAGCGCCAATCGCTTATCCGCGCTAGTGAGTTTAGAGGCTTTCATTGTTTTGTAAGTATTGTGGAATGGATTGACGCAGTTTTTTCGCCTGCATTTTGGGAGAACGTAAAGATCTTTAGGAATGTCTAAGTAGCTTAGTACTAGTGGCCGCACGTAGTATCGCAGACCAAACGAATATATAACAGGCGTATTATTGCAGTATGTTTCTTGCCATACAGCACAATCTTTGTGACTGAAGCTGCTGTAAGCGAGGTTTTTAAAAAACTCACTAAGTAAGGTAGATTTTATTTGTTCGTACGTCAGTGTGAAAGCATCCGCTGTGAATGCTCGAGCTATATCTTTAGCTTGCGCACTTGCGTGGTTACTGTCGTTAGCTGTTAAATCAAGCCGTAATTCTTTTTTGTTCTTTTCTATTAGTAAGCAATATTTAATTGTCACTTAAATTCGACTGTCTTAGACTCTCAGTTGATCGTAAAGACCACCACCACCGGGTAGGTTTTGTAACCGTAGTGCTGATTGATTTTTATCTAAGAAATCTTTGATTTCTTTGTCGGCAAATCCTTGTCTCCGAGCATAATCGAGATCCTCTTGACCAAAGAAAGTAGCGTCCTGACCAAACTCTGTGGATATATTTCCTTTTGGACGAAGTGTTTCTCTGTCAGATTCTCTAAAAACTTGTGTCTGATAAGGGTCTGTGAATGTTGGTTGAGTATTAGCTGCTTGAGTAACTGCAGCAGCCGGTTGGCTTGCTGTCGGGGTGCTTAGTTTTGCACTCAGTTGATCATAAAGACCACCACCACCTTTTACGTTTTGTTCCCGTAGAAGACCTGGGCTGGCGTCTAAAAAGGTTTTAATCTGTTGATCTGTGAATCCTTGCTCCCGAGCTTTTATGAGATCATCCCCACCAAAGAAATTAGGATCTTGACCATACTCTGTAGATATACTTTTAGTCTTAGGTTGCACAGCACTTGCAAACTTTGCGGGGTCAGCCATTCGTACTAAACCATATCCGCTAGCCCCGCTGCCATATAAACCTGCACGAACATCCCGTTCAACGTCTGGATTGTTTAATGATTGATTAAGTTTTAGACTGTCTATTAGGTCCTGAGCCACGCTCAATCGTCCTGTACCAAAAAACTGTTGATTTTTATTAAGATAAGTTTTAACGTCCTCGTCAGAGAACCCTGCGGCTTTGGCTGCTTCTAAATCCCTTGCACCAAATCCTGGGCCTCCTAAATTTCCTGCGGAGAAGAAATCGTAAGCTTTTTTTGCAGTAGGCGTGGTTGCTGAGGTGGGAGGGGCAGTGAATGCCTGTTGGGCCTCTGGGGTAAGAGAAAACTCCGTCATTGTTGTGGGAGTTTTCGGTGTTTTATAAGCTAATACTCCTCCACGGCCTTTTGTTACAGCAGAAGTTTTAAAGCCAGGCGCAAACCCTTCGAATTGTTGATTTCCATCCTCATCCTCAGCAAAAAACGACAACAGATCTAGACCTAGTGCCTGTCCTGCGCCACGTAAATAGTCTTGTGGGGCTTTAAATCTAGATTTGGTCATGCTTTCAGGAACTCTATCTTTAGTAGTATAGTTTAAAAATTAGACTTAATCCGGGGCTTCAAACGTTTTAAAGCCTGCAAATTGTTTTGCGGCACGTAGATTACCCGTCAGGCGCGGTTCGTTTCGTGAGCTTTTTTGCTCTTCTTGTATCTGCGGTCCTGTCTTTGTCTTTCTTCTGTAAGTCTCGCGTAAGCCAGGGAAGTACTCCAAAAGTTTTGAAGCGTCCGTGGAATCATCGACTGCGACTCCAAAATAATCTCCGGCGTATCTAGTGGCCATAATTAAACTTTTTTTTAATTTTACTCGTTTTCTAAGAAAAAACGTCTTAAGTCAAACCCAGGGCCAATTAAATTCTTTAAAACTTTCATGTTAAGTTTCGCCTCATCGTGGTCCCGGTACAACTTAGCTTCGTCCTTAAATTTAGTATATGTGACAAGTTTCTGACTCTGTTTATCCAGATAATTCTTCACAAACGTATCACCCTTAGTGATAACCCACACCTCTTGAAATTTTAAAAGTGGCATGTGTTCAGTTTCCCTAAGAGTGTGAAACTTACGAGAACAAACTACTTGGTTTTGAGACTTTTTACTAGTTACTTTTAAGGGTTTCGTTATTGTTTGCAGTTTATCTTTATCTTTTAGAGTCTTTTGAAGATTTCGTGCCTTATTTGCTGCCTGAAACGCTGTAGGAAACATTTCTGAAGTTAGCTGAATTTTATTGCTTAACTTTACGCAACCGTAAAAGCCACCTTCACTCCTCAACGTAAACACAAGTTTACTAGGGTTTGCCTCGTGGATAATTGAAGCAGCCCTGAGCAGTTTAGACAAACTTAAAGTTGTTGTCTGATTTTCCATAAAAGCCTTGGTAGTTTTTGCAAAGAGTAACCCAGCGTTTATTTGTTGTCCAGTAGAGCAAGACGCATCTGTTCATGTCTTGAAGTCAGTTTTGAACCGTCCCAAATTACGTCTACGTAAATTCGCCTTGCCCCTTTTAAGTTTTCTATTACACCTACGGACGAAACAGTGCCTGAACGTGTGGCGCTCAGTATACGCAAGACTTGATTCTTAGCTGCAGTCGAAATAGCTGGTCCTACACACAATTGCCTCATCCTATTTATCTCTGTAACCCTGTCGCCTTCTTTAAATTTGAAATTTAACTCGCGAGGTGTGCTCATTTCTCTGCCCATGTGTCTGCGATCGAAGCGTCAGCTTTTGAAGGAACAATTTTCAAGATAGTCTCGGCTGCGAGTTTCATTGAATTTTCAAGGATTTTTTTATATTGGATGGCTTTGCTTTCCTTAACCTCGAGCACAAGCTCATCGTGCACACAGGCTACTAGTGCCGCATCTTCGTTTAGATACTTTCCTAATTCGGCTAACGAAAGTTTGAGTATATCCGCCCCAGCACCCTGAATCAGAGTATTTGCGCAAGCAGTCATGATGGCGTCGTCATACGAAAGAAGCCTTCGTCTACCTAATGGAGTGCGTACATAACACCAACCATCGGCTACCATGGCTGATCGCTCTCGGTGCCACTCACGTAAGCGTGGATAAGCTGTGTGAAAAGCTGTATGAGCGACTTTTGCGTCTGACAACGATATTACTTTCCCTGACTGCGCAGCATACGTTTTATATTTTCGATAGCCCATACCATATAACAAAGCGAAATTAAGTGTTTTTCCGTCTTGCCTTTGATGTTTCTTAACGTCTGCAGTAGGTATCCTGTAAATTAAACTTGCTGTAACCGTATGTAAGTCCTGTTCGTTTTTAAAGGCTTCAATCATTTGAGGGATCTTAATTAGCTCTGCGCCTAACCTAAGTTCAATTTGAGAAAAGTCGCAAATGACTAACTTAAAGCCTGGTGTTGCTTTAAAACAACCCCGAAACTCGCTGCTTCTTGGTATCTGCTGTGCATTGATGGCAAACTCTGTCTTATCATTTCCTGCTGTTTCTTTCTTTGAGCCCGACGACGTAAACCGACCGCTATTAGCTCCATACTGATTATACCTGCTATGAATACGGTGAGTTAAAGGATTTATGTTGCCTATAACTTTTTCTATATGTTCTAGTTTAGTTTCTATCTTGACTCGCTTCCTATACATGTTTAAGATTACGTTATCACTGTCAAATTCACTTAAGGCAACCTGCGAGAGCGTGGGCTTACCTGTGACTCCATTAATAGGCAGCTTAATAGCTAGAGCTTCGAAAAGACGTATGCACTGTGTGCCAGAGCCGGGGTTAAATTCTTTCTTTGGTTTCTTTCCGATTAAGAGTACTCCGTCGGGATCTCTCGGAAGTTTTAGATCAGAAGGCAATGCGCTGTCAAGCGCCTCACAAAATTCTTTAGTTTTATCCTTTAGTTCTTTACTTATACTCAACTGTAACTCTAGTAAATTTGTAACATCAACATAAAAACCTTTATGGCACATCATCGCCACGGATCGTATACATTTTGATTCCAATGAGTAGATGTCAAGTAAAGATTCGTCGATTAGTTCCTTTAGTTGACTAGCCGCCACTTGTGGCAGCAGATCAACGTCTATCGCTGCGTACTCAATTTGTTTTAAGCTAAGATCTGGCACTGTCCAATCTGATCTTTGTTCTTCTTTACTAAGATCAATGTCTAGTCGGCGTAGGACAACCGCTTTTAAACTGCATGAAACGTCTGCAAAATAAGGCTTCTTTGCCTGCGGACTGATTCGTTTTTCTTTAAATCCAGCTCTTAAGCATCTCTCAGCAATATACGTATCAAATATTTTGTTTTTGTAATCAATACCTAACTTCAACAAAAATTGAAAATCAAAATTCATAGAGTGAGCCACGAGCATCTCGCAGTTCTCGATTAATTCTTTTAAACCGCTGTGATCTGGTATCTTATATAGATCAAAAACAAAAACAGTCCTGTCATCATTCTCTTCTGTTGAGCAGAGCTGGAGTAGTCTGACGTTCGCTATACGAGCATCTAGTCCTGTTGTTTCTGTATCAAGACAGAGTTTCTTAATGGGTCTCAACTTATCTAAGGCTTGTTCAAACTCAACCTGTGTCGTAATATAAAATAAATTCATAAAAAAAGGGCGCCGTTAAGACGCCCATATAAGTGAGCTAAGGTCTACGCAGTGTACATGTTACGAGCACGGATTCTTTTGCTCCAGCATGTCGCGACAAAGTAGCTTATATCGCCCCAATGGTCAGCAACGGATAACCCAATCCCCGTCAGTTCTACGGCATATACCGTACGGCTGAGAAGATCAGAGTTACCACTCGACTCTCCATTCTTAGATCCAAACTCTACTGTTTTCTCCATTTTGACCATACCCCAGCTAGCCAGCAACGCTAAGCCATCGCGGAGAGCAATGTACATTGGCGCAGCGTGGTAACACTCGTTTCTTTCAACACCAGCAGACATTGACACAGGACGGAAGTCACCATTTTCTTCCTTAATAAAGCCTCGGAAACAATCTGAGTCTGCAGTTACGTCGCCCTTAAAGGCTAGAAAATTGACAGCTTCAACGGCTACTTGCCTAAGTGTTTTCTTCCCGCCATCTCTCAAAGATACGAGGAGCATGGCTGCGCCTAGACCTTTGATATGGTTTATCTTATTCAAGGCAGCGACAGCCTCAGCGGGATCATTAAAGATCCTGTCGGGGACAATATCCGCAGTCCTTTGAATCTTAGTTGTGCGTTGCTTACGGGGCTTAGTAAGCCCTTCAATAGCGCACTTGGCGGCAAGAGAAGCCAATACTGGATTCTTTTTCTCCACGCTTAAGGAAAAGAGCTTCTTAGCGTCGACGTCTCTCAGATTGATGTGGTCAAGAATGTGTATCGTTATTGCAGGATTGGCTTGAGCAGCCGAAAATAATGCATTGGCTTCACCCGCGTCAAGCGTGGTTTCACCGAGTTTGAAGGAGAGTTTCATGAAAAGAATGAGGACCAAGAGCAGTCAAACACTTGAGAGTTAAAGATGCAACGATTTTACAATAACTTAATGTTTCAATTTTTCTTCCGTTTCTTAATCTTTCCATTTAGAAGGGTCTATGGGGCTCCAATACCGTACTCCGTCTGAGATCATGTAACAGAATTCAAGCTCCAGTTGATCGTTTCTTCTTACCTCCCCTAATCGTGCTTCCTTTTCTATTGTTACTTCAGGATGATTGAAGTCAGCTATCTCAGGCGTAGTGTAATATTTAATTATGTCTTGAATTATTTGTTGATCAATTTGCCTGTTATTTAATTGATTGTTTTTCATTTGTATAACTCAACGAATAGACTTTTGAAACAACTCGACAGAGTCCGGATCATTATCTACGTCCACTAAAAATACTTCGTCGCTAAATCGATGTAGTACGTTTGCTTTTCTTCCTATGCAAAATGTATTCCATTGCATATTCATTTTGTCTTTGAATACTTCTAACCTACGTATGAATAGCTCAGGAATCTCAGACTGACCATCTGTAATCATTAAGACGTCAGTTTTAGGACTTAGCGAAGTTTGATTTAGCACGTGGCTGATTACAGAACTGAAAGAAGTACCACCTTTCGTTGCCCAAGTCATGACAAAATTTAATAAGTTTTCATTAGACTTTCGGTCACCCTTTAGCACAATGCTTTCCTGGATAACCGCATCAAATAAGTGTATTTGAAGTTCTCTTTTTTGCTCTAGACATTCTTCCGCAACGACGCAAGCAATAGCCTTACTCCAAAGCTCTGCTTCGCCTGACATAGAACCGCTAATATCTACGTACATAATTACTGGCCCGTAAGAAATCTCTTTTACTTTTGCTTCATAATCTTTAGTTAATAAAGTTTTTTGTGAGTACTTTAAAGCGAATAACGTCCGCCCTATGTGGTCACCAGCTAATGCAAGTTCTATTGGGAAGATATTCTTTATGTCATCAGAGAACTTAGCGCCCACGATATCACTGTAATTACTCTGTGTTTGCTTAGCTCGTTTTCTGTTATTCCAAGCTCTTCGTAACCCACCTATTTTATTAACTAACTGCTTTAGTTTTTTGTTACGTCTGAGCAACTTAGCTAGCTTTCGCTTAGCTTCTAAATCATTACTGTGCGCTCCTATACCTTTGTTGGTACCTGCTAGTGTTTCCATATCTTCGTTCAGTTCGCTTGCTTCCTCAAATGTTCTGTCTACAGCTGTAGCTACGGCTGGTTGCATTGATTGCCTAACCTCACTAAATGTTTTTTCTAACTGTTTTCCTAATTCTTTTCCGAGGCGCCTGAGCTCGGCAGCTTTAGTCTCATCTCCTTCTTCTCTGGCTTCTAAGAATTTATCTCTTAGGTCTTGCAGTTGCTGATTACCTTCTGTTAGAGCGTGGGCGAATGCTTGGTCTTGATGTGCTTGTTGTTCGATAAGTTCACTAAGTTTATTAATTATATTTACTGAGTTGTTTCCGGCAGTAAACTGATTCCCGCAAGACATAAGCATAATATTTGGCCACATCGGAGCGCTACAGATATCGCTAAACAACCCAAACCAAAAAGCATTTTCTGGTTTGTAACCCGCAGGATAAGGTGAAGCTTGACCGTCTTGTTTTGTTTGAAAATAACTTTCAATGTCGTGCAAATCAACTAGTGGAGTGACAGCTCCACCGTTATAGAGGAAATCAAATAGTTCTTTGCCGAATCTAGATAACTGAGAGATGTTGTAGTACTCAGTTAAGTATCTAACTGTCGGTTGTGCATCTCGTATAAAATCGTCCCAAAGAAAGTCACACAAGGCGGAGACTGACAGGACCAAAGGTTCGACGCTTGTTAAACGAATAAACTCTTGTTCTGTTTTCAAGTTCACGCTGTTAACTCCGAGATAGATTTGGCAATTAGCTGTTTGTGTTGCTCTAAAGTTTGAATTGTTTTTGTAGCGTCTTGCCTAGTAGAAGCAGAGATACGATACTCGCTTGACTCCATAATGGAAGATAGTTTTTGGTCTAGTATTAAAACGTCGTTGTGTGCTTTGCGAAGTTTACTTACTAGTTTATTGAGATCGCTTATTGCTTTACAGTCTTGCGCATTGATGCTATTAAATTCATTTATTAAACCACTCAACGCTCGCTTTATATCAGTGAGCATTTTTTCAGCCGTGGGCACAGCTTGCTGCAGTACTTCTTTAATTACACTGATGTCGTCTACATTTTGATAAATAATGTGCACTAGCGACCTGTGTAAGTGATCAGCGTACACTGTGTCGTCACCTTGTACAATCGCCCAGCCCTTTATAAACTTTAGTATCTGAACACGTCGTCTATCGCTGATTGTTATTCCTCTTGACGCGAGTAGATCAAACACCTGAGAAAACTTATCTAAGAATTCGTCGGTTATTTTTATTTCACTTACTGACTCTTGTAATTCTTCTAAATGTTTGTAGGTTAATCCGGACTTAACTACAGGACGCTTTTTTAATCCCAGTGCCCATAGATCTAGTAGCCGGCGGGATGTAGGTTTCCTTAAAGGTTCGACTGTTGGTCTAAAGAGAAAGCGATCGCAGAATGCTTGCAGAGATTCTTCTTGTGGAAATGAATTTGTGGCTGCAACAATTGACTGTATAGGTGTATGCATTATTTCTTTACCGTTGTTGAACGTCCGTTCATTTAAGATTGTAAGTAAAGAGTTAAGTACAGCAGAGCTACCCCTAAATAACTCGTCTAAGAATGCAATGTTTGCACTGGGCAAGTAACCCTCAACGTCTCTTGTATATTCGTCTTTAAGTAGCTTTGATATCGCTACTGGACCAAACAACTCTGAAGGATCTGTAGTCGGGGATAGTAAATAACCGAAGTACTTACTGCCTTCGAATCCACCTGAAACAGCTCTTACTAATTCAGACTTACCAGTACCAGGTAGGCCAAACAAGAACGTGTTCTGTTTTGTTATAACCGAGGCTAGCAAACCATCAATGACTTCTTCTCGTTCTAGAAATGCAGTGTTAAGAGAGCCGCGAAAGCTCTGAAGAGTAGTGAATAGTGTGTCGTTCATGATTGTGTTTGGGGAGTGTTTAATCCGTGGATAACAAAGGGCTTTGGCCTAGGGAATGGAATCTGTTGCGTTGTAATCCAACACTTATGTGTGAGCAAGTGTCGGACAGAGAGTAATCTTTCGCAGGCATAGTCAACGTTTGTAAAGCTAACGGCCTCGAGTGGATCACTCGTATATTTTTCAATGTCTTGTAGAAACCCCTCGTCGGATGCAATCAAGTAAATAGTTCTCTTCATTAAAAATCTAGCTCTTCTGCTGTACTGGCAGTTAGCGTACGTAATTCATCTAACTCTTCGGTCAAACTTATGTTAGTGGAGTGAATAAATTCACTTTGTTGATCAAATAAATTTTGTAAGTGACGTGCACGTTGGTTGTAGACATCCTTCTCGAGTTCTATCTGACCATAAAGATTATCTAATTGATCCTTAGACTCTGCCTCTCTAATTTTTACAATCAAATCTTTATAAACTCCTGATAAAGACAGAGATTTCTTTAACAGATCAAGACCAGCGGAGGAGTCACGTGTGGCCACAATCCGCTCTAGTTCTCCCCTAATTTCAACCTTCAGTTCTGAGAATTTGTTATATGCTTTGTCTCTAGTTTTGGCGTCTGGCGCCTGTAAGTCAGTGCTCACCTCATTTAATTTCTTTGTTAACTCGCATAAAGTTTCAAACCCTGGACAATGAGCTGATATTAACTGCAGATTCTCTGCAGTCATTTGCCACGATCCTCTTCGTTTTAGCCCTCCAGTTTGTCGACCACCTATCTTGCTAGCGATACGCACATCTAAATCATCGAGTAATTCAGCGGCTTTCAAACAAGCGCGATCAGCCGCTCCCGAACGGGCAGCTTCTAATACTTCTGTAGTGTTAGAGACTGATGCCTCCCACATTGTTTTCGAGAACGGATGATCGTCTTTATTGTTTGCAGCATCTAAGAACACAGGATTTGGCCCGAGTACATATACGTTTATAGGATTCTCAAACTGTCGCTTTGTAGGAAACAGAGATAGGTATGCTTCCTTAGCCATGTTGTATGACACAGGATCTTCGTGTTGAAACAAAGGTTCTAGGAAACCCACAACTGTACTGGCCCACTTTTCATATTCCTGCAGCCATAATTCGTTTAGTAATTCATTAAAGTTTGCAGCGTTTTGTCTGATTAAGGTAATGCGTTGCATTGCCTCCACAAAATAATCCTCGTGGAGAAAGTGAGTGTCTCCTTGGTGAATTGTGCAGTCGTCGTACAGCTTGCGCTGTTCAATGCGTAGATTACTTAGGAACTCCTTAAGTTTTCCAGATAAGTTGGGTCGTACCGAAACTGATTGTTGTTTTTCAAGAACTTCAATGACTGACTTTTGTAGTCTGAGATCATTCAATCTGATCTGTGTGCTCTGACGAACACTGGCACTGATTTCAACACGCAAGATGAAAATGTTTTTGTCCATGGTGATCACTTGATTCGAGAGAATGCGAGGTTGATTTTGTCTGTAACGAAGTCAACTTTGAACGTGAGTTTAAGCTGCTCGAGTAGTTGCTTGCGTTCTAGCTTGGCAAGTTTTAGCTTCTGCTCTATCTGAGCAATCTTATCGTCTAGTTTTTCGAGTTTTGCGTGCGGTGTGGGGGACTTTGTAACCCGAACTATAATGTTTGCGTTGTACTCTGGGAAACGAAAGAGTGACTCAGTGCCTTGAAACAAGCTGAGATTTACACCTGAGCTCTCTGCCTTGACTACATCGTTTGTTAGGTTACTCCGCGCAGCGTCGTAAGACACGCCAAACGATTCGTTTAGATGAGACAGTGCTATGTCACACTCGTCATACAACTGAGCAGTGAGCCTACCTTGTTGTACAAGATTTTGTAGGGTGAGTTTTGTCATAGGGTTCTGATGTGTTTTGGGGTTTGTGCACCACGTTAAGGGCCTGTGCCGCCCATGTAGAGCAAGATAACATACTGGGCTTCTGCTGTCAACTATTGTGCTTGATATACTTTGGTTATCAATACAGTGTTAAGCACGTTCAATAATTAAGAATAAGTAAACTATTTCTTAACCTAATTTTTGACATTCAATTTTCGTACTTTATAACTTCTTATAATTTTATAGCCATTTCATTGCTTCCTCGTATAACTGTTTACCTTCGTCAGTCACAACCAGGATGTTCATTCGCGAGTCGTGCGGATGTCTTTCTCTTTTGATCAAGTTCATTCCTCGTTTATTCTTCTGAGTCTTGTGACTTAGTAAGCAACAATTACGAGATATTGAGCTTGACGACATATTTAGTTTGTCGGGCAAGTCACTCTGCAGAAGCCCACCTTCTGCCTGAGCTATGCTCAGGAACACTAAAAGAGTGTGACACGAGACTTCGCGATTGTTGAACTGAGCAAAAGATTGTAGTGCGTTAATTAAATTCATGTGTTGTCAGATGCGGGGATGCGTAACATCAATCTATGTAATCCGTTTCGAAGATAAACATAGTATCTAATTCGTGCCAGATGGCAGTTTCAATACTTGAGAATAGTGACTCGTCATTTGGAATCGTGCTGTGCTTAAATGCACGAGTGTATCCATTACGAATACCTGTATCTATTGCGTTTTCAAGCACAACACGAGATCTGATCTTCATCTAATTACAGCGTGGGACACGTAAAGTTTAGCTGCTTTCCACAGGATGAGATAACTTCAGTTTGCTCATGTGCGGAGTTCTTGGTGAAAAGGTGTTGTTGGACCGTAATCGTTCATTAATTCTGGAAAAGCCAGTAATAAACGAAGTTTGTTAGCTGGATCGGCCTGTAACCCCGAAGCACCAATCAGTTTAAAGAAACTACCGCCATATTCTGCAGCTGCGGCAAAAGTGTAGTGAATGTCAGATTTAGTCATGGTAAGCGTGTGGGATGGGGTTTGCATAAGGGATTTGTTGTGTTCCAAACTCTGCAACTGTGAGTGCATTAGTTGTGAACGCAAACATTACGATAAATCTCGCCAGTTTTACATATTAAATTTTGTTGTTCGTTTTTGCTTCCCCAAGTTAGAGGATCATAACCCAGTGCTGCACACGTGATAATCACAAACATCTGACATAGGAAGAGGAAAGAGCAGATACGAAACATTATTTTAAGTAGGTAGAAGTAGGAAGATAAATAGAGGGGGTTGTCTCAGTGACGAGGCAATGAAGTTGGCCATAGTTAAGAGTGTGCTTCTTTGTGCTCTCTAAAGGATTTGTGATACAGCTCACGCGCACTGATGACAGGTTCTCCACCATCGTTATCGTATAGATAATTGGGAGTGGGATCCCAGTCTATGCAATCTTTGAGTGCGTCTATAGCAATCTCAACTGCACTAATCTCGTGGTAATTAGTTAACTCTATTGGTTTCTTGTTCTCCATCCTGATGAAGTCTTTCATCTCTTCTACCCATTTA
>Ga0181365_1000035_pt1 | contig 23660 bp, 34 predicted proteins | sample Fa13NDMM110DN_FD_130097 | JGI IMG/M metagenome (GOLD analysis project Ga0181365, IMG submission 130097) | Freshwater viral communities from Lake Michigan, USA - Fa13.ND.MM110.D.N | ecosystem: Environmental > Aquatic > Freshwater > Lake | place: USA: Michigan | collected 2013-09-24
AAAAAGTTAAATAATTCAGAGAGATATATTAAAACCAGACTTCATTATGTATAACTCTTAATACTTTAGTCCAATCTTGTAAATGTTTTGATACTTGTATTTTGTCTGAATTTTCGAATCCATCTTTAGCTATATTGTAATAGATTTTTTCTGAAGGATAAGCTCTTCTTCTTTTATTTAAGCTTTTATAAAAAAATCCTAAAAAAACTAATAATGCTCTGGCTGTCTCTTCGTCTTTTTTAAGTTCAAAAAATGATTTCTCTGTTATTGGAGATTTTATTAAATCGTAAAATTTATTACCAATACTTTCTGAAACGTATTCTTTTTCTTCAAAGCTATATTTTAGATCTTTAGTATATTTTATTATTGTTATTTCTGCAAATACTGGAAAACTTATATCTACTATTCCATTTATATCCTCTTCTGAAATTTTATTTAATATTTCTGGTAAGCAATCTGGATCTTGAATTAATAAAAAAGTTTTTTCTAAAGATAGTCCTAGTTTTTTAGCAAAAAAATAAATATCTCTTTCGGATACTATCACTTATATAATTACATTTAAAATGTGTAATTTAGACTAAATATTATGTTTAAATATATACTTGGATTATCGGCTTTGTTACTAGCTTCTTGTGCTGCATTTTTTTCAGTGAAAGGAATAGCTTTATTATTTGCTGCTAGTTTTTATAGTGTGGCAATTATGTCTGGTAGCTTAGAAATAGCTAAATTAGTTACTGCTAGTTATCTTTATCGCTATTGGAAAGATATCAATAAAATTCTTAAAAATTATATGCTTTCTGCTACAATCTTATTAATGGGCATTACTAGCTTGGGTATATTTGGTTTTCTTTCTGATGCATTTCAACGTAACTTTTCTCAATACTCTTTAAACCTAAATAAGATTCAAAGTTTAAAATCTCAACAAAACTTCTATATCTCTCAAATAGATTTCAATAAAAGCAAACTGAAAGATCTTGTCGAGCTGCAAAAGACCTATCAAACTTCTTTAGATAGTATTGTTAAGCAAGACGTTACGACTACTAAAACTACTGGCGGTGGATTATTTAGCTCTGCTAAAACTGAAAAAGTAACAGATATTAAATTAGTCGAAAGTAAAAACAAGATAGTAGAAGGATCTCAAAGCAATATTAATAATTTATTCTCTCAAATATCTACAGTAAACTCTAATCTTCAAAATCTAGAAAAACAAACTTTAGACAACAGCCAAGAGATAATGAAATTTGAAAGTGATAATACTAAAGGCGAAATTGGAACTTTTAAATTCATTGCAGAGGCTTTTGGATTAAAAATAGAAACAGCAGTTAGAATATTTATTATATTAATTGTTATTGTTTTTGATCCATTAGCAGTATGTTTAGTGATAGCTTATAATTCAATGATTAAAAAAATAGAAAATCAAGAACTACCAAAACCAGAACAAAAAATTAAAAATATCATAGAAAAACCATTAGATACTTTTAAAGTGTTATATGAAAATTTACATAAGAACTTCAAGCGTGGAACAAAAACTAAGCATAATCCAGATCTAGCAGACCCAGATATTAAAAATTAATATTTTATAATTTTATAATTCTTATTGGATGGATCTAATTTAAGTAAATACTCTTTAGCTTTAAATAAACCATCTTGGGAGGATGGAAATACTCCGTAAAGAAAATTATCACTTTTGCTGAAGATAGCGTAATATTTATTCTTTTGTTTTTTCTGCTTGTTTTTCTTTTTCATGTTCATTAACTAATTTCATTAGATGTTCTTTTAACGAATCTTTTGCTTTATCACAAAAATCTTGCCCCATTTGTCCGCAACAATTTTTGAATTTTTTACCACTAGTTGGGCATATTGTATTTCTTGAAATTTTAGGATAAATCCTAACAATAGGACTAAATTCAGTTCCTCTTGCATAAGGGTTATTACTGTTAATTAATTTATCTACGTTGTCTTTATTCATTTTATTATTATACTATAATAGTCAATTTAAGTCAATTATTTCCCATGAGCAAATCCTTCATACATGCTATTTGGACTATTTCTAACAGCTTGTATAGTATTATTCCATAGACCACCACGCATGTCTTGTAAATTCCTGAATCCAAGATAACTCATAGAGCTTCTTAATCCATTAGTAAAATCGTATACAATGTCTTCTATAGATTTGTTTTCAATAATTGGAATCAAAGTATTATCACCTTCAACAAAAAGATTCTTTTTAGTTCCATCATATAAATCATAATCCTGTACAACATCTTGACTAGCCATGCCTCTATATTTAGCAAATCTTTTACCATCTACCTCTATAATATTTTCATCATCAATAACATCAGCTAGTCCAGCAAAAATTCTACCACAAATAACAGCATCACAACCACTAGCAATAGCTTTAACTAAATCCTTTGGATATCTAATACCACCATCAGCAAGTATGCTTGGCCTATGGGATGGATTGGGTTTATCTTGTTTAAATAGGTCAACTTGAGAAAGCTCCCAATTTCTTACAGCTTTCCAAGCGTAATAGTTACCAGTAACACTTGGACATCCAATTCCAGTTTTAACTTGTGTTAAACACATAGAACCTGGACCTATAAGATGTCTAAATCCATCAGCTCTTAAATTAGCTAAACGAAATACGCTTTCTTTAGTTAATGTATTACCAACAATAATATCTTGAGAAAATTCAGATATTTTATACCATCTTAAAAAATCTTCCACACTTTTAGATAAACCATTAGCGGTATCAAGAAAATAAATATCAGTATAAATACTAGTAGACGAAATTCTTTCTTCTGCATCTTTAAGACCTATTGCTGTAACGCAAAAATTACTTTCATCTTTAATTATTTTAGCTTTAGACTTCTGAGCATCTATTGTCATAAAACGATGAAGAACTCCAGCTGCACCTATTTTATTCATTTTAATACAACTTTTTACAGAAGACACAGTATCCATAGGAGATAATATAATAGGTATCTTAATATAGTTATTTCTTGATATCTTAGTTGATGTATCAACTTCTTTTCTAGAAGTTATGTCTGAAAAATTTGGTAAAAGTGAAATATCATCATAGCTTAAAGCTTCTTTAAATTCTTGTTTTTGCATTCACTGATATTATACTATTTCTCAAAAATAATCAAGAAAATTCATTGACTTAAAAATAAAAAAAGTTTAATATAGTCTTATGCTTGAAACACTTACATGCATTTTAATAGGGATTGGAATAGCAATTCATTGGCATTTCTTCTAAAAATGAATAAAAGAATATCATTTATTGAAGCTGCCATGCAGACAGCGGCTTTATGGTCTAGAAGATCAGAAGATCCATATAAAAAAGTCGGAGTATGTATTTTAAATAAAGATGGTAGAGTACTATCTATAGGTTACAATGGTTTAGTATCTAAATTTAAAATCAATAAAAAATTCTTTAACGATAGGGACAATAGAAGAAAATATATGATTCATGCAGAAATTAATGCACTATCACTTATTAAGCGTACAGATGAACCATATTTATTAGCCTCAACTTTACTACCATGTTCGAATTGTGCTACGAATATTGTTGCTTATGGAGTTAAAACTGTGGTATACTCAGAAGACTATGAAAAAGATACGAGTGCAAAAGACATATTTAAATTTTACAACGTAAAGCTTATAAAAATATGAAATATATAATCCTATTATCTCTTTTAACTAATTTTGCAATAGCTCAATCTGGAGCTGTTTATGAGACTTATAAAACTACAGGTGGCAGTACAAACGAATCTCATGGCACGATATTTAATAAACCATTTCAAGAATATAATTATATTAAAACTGCTAGAGGAATAGAGGTATACCAGACTTATAAAACTGGAGGCGGTAATGGAACTAATCAATCTCATGGCACGATATTTAATAAACCATTTCCAGAATATTATATAGTTGGAAATAACATATATAAAACATACAAGACTGATTATAAATCAACTAATCAATCTCGCGGCACAATATTCGCTCAACCCTTTCAATCAAAAGAAATCAAAGCTCAATCCTTAAAAGAGAATATAAAAACTCAAGTAAAAACACAGAATAGTTATTCAAAAAATGATGGTCCAACTTACGATGGGGAAACTTATAACTCTGGAGATGGAGAATAAAATGATAGGATTAACAGGAGTAGCAAGGTCTGGCAAAGATACTTTTTACTCAATACTTAAAAAATATTTAGAAGAAAAAGGTATCAAGTCTCAAAGACTTGCTTTTGCTGACGCATTAAAAAATGAACTTTATGATTTTACAAAAGATAAATTTAAAATAGATTTATTCGATTGCACACCAGAAAATAAAGAAATAGTGCGACCTCTTATGGTTGCTTATGGAAAGTGCAGGAGGATTCAAACAGAAGGAAAATATTGGACTTCTACAATACAACCAGAAGTAAACGAATCTATTGCTAATAATATCGTCCCAATAGTAACAGACGTAAGATATATAGAATATAAAGAGGATGAATACTCTTGGCTTAAATCTCATAATGGAATTTTGATACACATATCAAGAAAACTAGACGATGGTTCTTTCATACCACCAGCTAATATAGAAGAAAAATCAAATGACAATAAACTTAAAGCTGTATCTGATATAAGTATAATTTGGGAAACTTGTCAAGATGTCAATTTTCTATATGAACTAATGCAAAAACAACTTAAAAATGTTTACGAAAGATACCTACAAAATAAAAAAATAATATGAACAAACAAATAGACGATATTACCTTAGTTAAGAATATAAAAGAAAAGAACGATGAAGAAGCTTTAAAAGCTTTAATTCAAAAACATTCTGGTCTTTGTAATTCTTTATACAAAAAATACTCTAGTCCTATGGTGGCATCTGGAGTTTATATTCAAGATATAATAGATCAAAAAGATTATATAGTATATAAATCTGCGTTAAGTTTTGATGAAAATAAAAATTCTAAATTTTCAACTTGGTTATACAATCAAGTAAGATATCAATGTCTTAATTCTATGAATGAAAATAGTCATTATTTATCTCTTGAAACCGATAAATTAAATTATTTAATAGAAAAGAATATGCCAATTAAAAAAGAATACAAGAACATTAATGAATATATTATGAATATTATTGAGTCTTGTTCAGATGAAAGAATACAAGAAATATTCAAAATGCGATATTCAAATGATTCTAATAAAAAAATGCCTTGGAATAAAATAGCTAAAAAATTAAATATAAGCACTCAAACCGTTATTAATATACATAATAAAGCTATCAAACTATTAAAAACTAAAGTTGAAAGTAAAAATTCTTTTGACAAAATCTAATAAAGGAAGTACAATATAAAAATGAATAATACAAATCAAAATACAAACACAAATAAGAACCAAAATGAGCTGGGCGCACTTTGGAAGAAAAAAAGCAAAACAGGACTTTCATTTCTATCTGGATATATAAATGATCACGACGGCCAGAGAATTGATGTCGTTGTCTTTGCTAATAGTAAAAAGACAAATGAAAAAGCTCCAGATTACAGACTATATGTATCTAAGCCTTTTGATAATCAAAACAAGACCACGCCTACTAATACGTCAGATAGTACAGTAGCGAAAACTGCACCAGTCAAAAAGGTTCAACCAGTTGTTGAAGAGGATGAAGATGACATCCTATGAGTTTAGCGTTTAACTTACCAATAAATTCAGTAAGTTTCGGTCAGATATCTACATTAATTCTTAGAGAATTATATAATTCTAAGGTTGATGTAGATGTTTTACCTATTGGTAATGTCGATTTATCTACTCAGTCAAACTTAAATCAAGAATTTGCAGATTGGTTGCAGCTATCAATTAATTCCTCTTTAGAGAAATTAAATCGAAAAAATAAAATATTTAAATTATGGCATCTCAATGGATCTTTTGAAAGTTACTCCAACGAACAAGTCCTACTTAGTTTTTACGAATTAGACCAACCAACAAAAGTAGAGTTAAATACTGTAAAAAATAATAGTAAAGTTCTCTTCTCTTCAAAAGAGACAGTAGAAATGTTTAAAAATCTTGGATGTAATAATGTAGAATATATTCCACTAGCATTCGATAAATATAACTTTGATAGAATAGATAAATCTTATTTTGTTGATGATAGAATTGTTTTTAATTTAGTTGGAAAATTGGAAAAAAGAAAGCATCACTTAAAATTAATTAAACTTTGGGCTCAAAAATTTGGTAATAATAAAAAGTACTCGCTACAGTGCTGTATCTTTAATCCATTCATGAAACCAGAAGATCAAAATAATTTAGTAAATCAAGCTTTAGAAGGAAAAACTTATTTCAATATCAATTTCTTGCCGTTCATGGGACAAAATAATATCTATAATGATTTCTTGAATAGCTCTAATATCGTATTAGGTATGAGCGGAGCAGAAGGATGGGGATTACCAGAATTCCACTCAGTAGCTATGGGAAAATACGCAGTTATAATGGACGCTCATGGATATAAATCTTGGGCAAATGATAAAAACTCCATACTGATTAAACCAAATTCAAAAATTGAATGTTATGATGGTATATTTTTTAATAAAGGAATACCCTATAATCAAGGTAATATTTATGATTTTAATGAAGAAGAATTTATCAATGGTTGCGAATTAGCAATCCAAAAAGTAGAAAGCGATAAAGTAAACAAGGAAGGGCTCAAGCTTCAAGAAGAGTTTACATCAGAAAAATTACTTCAAAATATCATAGCTCATTTAAAATAATGCCTATATATACCTATATACATCCAGAAACAGAAGAGACACTAGATGTAGTACAATCAGTCCATGACGAACACGTTTATATAGATAAAAAAGGAATAGAATGGAAAAGAGTATTTACTGTTCCAGAAATTAACACCAATGGTACTTTAAAAGCCGAAACAACTGATAAACAATTTTCAGAATACACGAAAAATCAAAAAGGAAAAATAGGCGATCTTTGGGATAGAAGCTCTGAACTTTCTGAAAAAAGAAAAAAAATTTACGGACAAGATCCAGTTAAAAAAGACTATTACAAAAGTTGGAGCAAAAAAAGAAAAGGACGCGTACACCCTAAAAGTCATTTAGATTAAAGTGTTTATAACATTTTATATTTTTCTTTCTTTATCATCAAAAAAGATGTAATATAGAGTCTAGTCAACTCTATAAAATGAACGTCAAAAAAAGAAATAATACTACTGAAAAATTTGATATAGAAAAAATTAACAAAGTTATTAATTGGGCTATAGATGGATACGCTGGAGTAAGTTTAACTGATATAGAAATTAATGCCAAGATTAATATAACTGATGGTGTTCATACAAAAGAAATTCATAGTCTGCTAATTGAAAGTGCAGCTAATTTAATCTCTATAGAAAAACCAAATTATCAATATGTCGCAGCTAGACTACTTAATTATCAATTAAGAAAAGATGTTTGGAAAGGTAAACATGCTCCAAGACTTTCTGAATTTATAAATAATGGTTTAAAAAATAAAATCTATGATCCTATTATCTTGGAAAAATATACAGAAGACGAAATAAATAAACTAGGCGAAATTATAGATCACGAAAGAGATTTTATATTCACATATGCTGGTATAAAACAATTATGTGATAAATACTTAATCAAAAATAGAACTACTCAACAAATATATGAAACTCCACAATTTGCTTATATATTAATTTCTGCCTATGCATTTATCAACTACCCAGTTGAAACTAGGTTAGTTTATGTTAGAAAATTTTACGATGCCATCAGTAAACATAAAATAAATTTACCAACCCCAGTTATGGCAGGAGTAAGAACATCTAGTAAAAATTATGCAAGCTGTTGTTTAATTGGGGTAGATGACACAAGAGAAAGTATTACCGCTAGTGCTACAGCAGTTAGTATGGCCACAGCAAATAGATGTGGTATTGGAATTGATGTTAGTAAAATTAGAGCAATTGGCGCGCCCATTAAAAACGGAGAAGTCGTTCATACAGGTTTAATTCCATTCTTGAAAATTTATGAGAGTAGCGTAAAAGCATGGCAACAGAATGGTTTAAGAGGAGGCAGTGCAACTTGTAACATACAATGGTGGCATTATGAAATTGAAGATATCATCGTATTAAAAAATAACGCTGGAACAGATGATAATCGTGTTCGTAAACTTGATTATACAGTAGGTATGAGTAAATTATTTTATGATAGAGTTTTAAAAGACGAAGATATTATGCTATTTAATACTGCCGAAGTACCAGAGCTTTATGAAGCTTGGGGAACAAAAGACTTTGATAAGATTTATAAAGAGTGTGAATCTAAGAAACTAAAAATTAAAAAGAAAATTGCTGCTCGTAAATTATTTTCTCTTATAATCAAAGAAAGAGTTGAGACTGGAAGAATTTATATATTAAATGTAGATCATGCTAATAATCATGGAGCGTGGTCTGATAAAGTTACCATGAGCAATCTTTGTACAGAAGTTATTCACCCTACAATTCCTCTTAATGATTATCATGATAAAGATGCAGAAATTGGCATGTGTATTCTTTCAGCGGTTAATATGCTAGAAATAAAAAACTGGCAGGATTTAGAAAAAGTTTGTGATCTTATCGTAAGATTCCTTGAAGAAATTATAGATATTCAAGATTACTTTAATACTGCTGCAGAAAATTTTGCAAAAAAGCGCAGAAGTCTTGGGGTTGGAATTACGAATCTTGCAGCTTTTCTTGCTAAAAATGAATTAAAATACAATTCAGATAAGTCTCTCCCAGTAATAGATGAATGGATGGAGCATTTTCAATACTATCTTTTAAAGAGTAGTTGTCAATTATCTAAAGAAAAAGGTAGATGTGAAAAGTTTGAAAATACAAAATACTCTAAAGGCATCCTGCCAATAGATACATATAAAGATAAAGTAGATGAATTAGTTAAAAGGAAACTATCACTTGATTGGGAGAAGCTAAGGAAAGAGATTAAAGAATTTGGATTAAGACACTCTACATTATCTTCTTGCATGCCTTGTGAGAGTAGCTCAGTAATACAATCATCTACAAATGGCGTTGAACCAATTCGTAGTCTTATAACTTACAAGACTAGTAAAATGGGCAAACTTCCAGTCATGGTTCCAGGAATCGGAAAATATGAAGAGAACTATGAACTAGCTTATGATCTTAAAGACAACATTGGACTATTAAAAATTAATGCTGTTATTCAAAAATATATTGACATGGCCATATCAACTAATGTATACTACAATTATAGTCATTATGAGAATAACATATTGCCAGATTCTAAAGTCATGAAAGAAATAATGTATGCATATAGTCTTGGGTTAATAAGCTTATATTATAATAACACAGATGATGGAGATAAAGAACAATCTATGACTCAAAAAGAAGATGATTGTGCTAGCGGAGCGTGTAAATTATAGTTGTATGAAAACAGTTTTAAATTTAAAAAACGTAGACTATACTAAACAACCTTTGTTTCTTGGAGAAGATCTAAATCTTCAAAGATATGATCGTTTTAAATATCCAATTTTTTTTGAATTATTTAAAAAACAAAATGAAAACTTTTGGTGGCCTCACGAAATTGCTCTTGGAAAAGACAGAAGTGATTATCAGAATTTAACTGATACTGAAAGATTTGTATTTGATAGTAATTTAAGATTTCAAACTCTTGGTGATAGCATGCTTTCTCGTAGTATTCATTCGCTTAAAGATTATGTAAGTAATCCAGAACTTGAAATTTGTATGAATACTTGGGCTCAATTTGAAGGCATTCATAGTTATAGCTATTCTTATCTTCTTAATAATGTATATCCCGACCCAACTAAATTCTTTGATAGCATAATGGAAGATAAAGAAATAACAAGTCGCGCTGAACTTATTAGAAATAACTTTGATAAAATTCTTGGTAGCGATGAAAAGAAAGACCCTAAACAAAAGATTTTTGATGCTATTCTTTCTATTAATGTAATGGAAGGACTTGTATTTTATGTTTCTTTTGCTTGTTCGTTCTATTTTGGATATCGTGGCAAGATGGAAGGCAACTCTAAGATTATAAAATTTATTCAAAGAGATGAAGCTTTGCATTTTGCTACCTCTCAAAATTTGTTAAAGATACTTCGTGATGAAGATAAAGAAGGTTTTACATCTATTGTGAAGAAAAATGAAGATAAGATATATGCTTTCTATGAACAAGCCGCGAAGAACGAAAGTGAGTGGTCTAAGTATCTCTTCAGTAATGGCAGTTTACTTGGATTAAATGCTGAGGTTTTAGACGGATACTCTAAGTGGCTTTGCGATAGCAGGTTAAGAAGTTTAGGATATAAGAAGATATTCAATCAAAAAGACAATCCTATTGCTGGATGGCATGATAGCTATTTAGATAGCAGTAAAGTACAAGTTGCGCCACAAGAAACAGAAATTTCTAGCTATAAGGTTGGAGCAAGAAAAACTGATATATCTGATGATGATTTTGGTGATTTAAAATTATAAGAATTATTATTCTGTCCAAAAGAATAAAGTCATCTAAAAGGGTGTAATCTTTTTAAATGCGAACATTTAATGGTTTACAGATATTCACTCAACAGCTGACAAATAGCGGCCAATTAGACGCTAGGTATGTAACTTTAAATACAGACCAAACGATAAATGGATTAAAAACTTTAAAAAATAATTTAATTTTTAACCCAAGCTATGTACCTTCTGTTCCTAATTCTCCAGGATATAGTGGACAAATAGCCTTTACTAGAGATTATCTTTTTGTTTGTGTTAGCGGAAATGGAATCAATGGAGATTGGAGAGCTACCGCAATAGGTACAAATTGGGCTTTAAACTAATATGAGTAATATTACATATAATCAAGTCTTGAGTCTTCAAAGAGTCCCAAATGGAGGGTTCGCTTACATTAATGCAAATGAAGGAATAACTCTTAATAGTGGTCAGCAATTTTTTATTGATAGCGTTAATACTGGATTTTTTCCACCAGTATCTGCGGCCTCTACAGATAAAAACAAATATAGAAAACAAAAATGGTTAAGTATAGGTTTAGAAGGAAATACTTTTAGAAGATATATCAACGAAAATAGTGGATTATTAGGTATTCCTCAAAATTTACAGCCTGGAAATTTTGTTTATTATACGATTGAGCCCAAAAGCAGTTTACTAGAATCTGGTGCAGGAAATACAAACACTAGATACATATCTTCTTTAAGAGCAAAACCTTATATGGTAATGGAAAATGATGCGAAAAGAGATAACAGTTATGAAAAAACTCCAGCCAATCTTTTTACTGGAGTTTCTGGAAATAACAACTTTGTCGTATTTCATCCCAAAAGTAAATATAGCGGATTAGCTTTACAATCAGTAAGATTTCATCCAATTATTGGCAATGGATATGCAAATTATGATTTAATAAGCGGAAGAATAATAAATATTCAACCAAAAAATCATCATCTTGAAACATTTGTAGAAACTAATCTTAAAAGTGGCAATAAAATTAATTATGGTAATAAAGATAGACAATCCTACTTTTTAACATATCCAACTATAGCTAGTGGAAGAGGAATTGGTATAGTAGGAGCACCAATTTTAGAAGCTAATGGAATTTATGTAGGAAATAATTCTAACTTTGACCCAAGCTATTTTATAAATGAAAATAATTATAGGCTATATAATAGCGGTAGCACCAATTTATACGTAATAGCTCAACCAAAAAATTCAAATATTAGTTACAGTATAGCTCCTGATTTAATTAATTTTACAAATATATACAGATCATCTGGAAATGCAACTTATCCATATAATTATACTAGATTTGCAGATAATAATCATACATATTTAGGTCAAAATAGCATCTATACCTCTGGATGGAGAAACGTAAACGATTCTTCGAGTGTCCCATTAAAGGTTTCTAGTATGTCACTTAGCCAGACTAACAATACTCCTTCTTTATATGTTTTAAGTAGCGGCAAAAGATTTGGTTCTTTTGCAAGCTCAAATGTTGATCCAACAGGAGCATATCTATTACCTAAATTTTCTATAAATGATTTACCTCCTGTTAAAATTGGAAAATATATGAGATTTACAACTGAAGTTAGAGGAACTTCGTATTCTTCAGCTTCAACTTTAAGTACTAATTTAAGATATTTTAATCCTAATTTTATATTTGAAAACGATGGTATTTTTTATTTTCCAAATACAACATCGTATTCTTTACAAAATGAAATTATTAAAAAAGAAAGAATTAATTTTAAAAAAGCGCTATCACCTAATCTGCATCAAGCTAAAAAAGTTAATTTAAAAATTAAATTTGATAGAGATGATAAAGCAGAACAGACCCTGCTAGTTATCAAAAACACTTATCCTGTTGTGGAAAAAACGTATATTGGTTATGATAGAGTGCTAGAATTCTATGATGAAAAAGATAATAATACTTATTCCCAAATTCCATTTTATGCAATTTCTGGAAGAGATTATGAATTTAATCAAAATGAACTTTTCATATATAAGTCTAGACCAGACTTTAATGATCCAAACCAACAAAATGTAATTAGATGGTAATTTATGAAATATTTTTTACATAGCTCTAATAACGTGACCATCTCTGCAGTCCATGAGGGCAACAGAAAGAGTCTAGAGAATTCAGCTCGCAACTGTAAAACGATGCAAACAAATTCAAGTGATTTTCCCCAAAGTCTATACAGACCATATGGGGGGGTCACGTTATTAGAGGGAGTAAAAATATGAAAGAAAGAATAGAGTTAAAATATATAAATCTGGATGGAAAACTTATTAAAGTCCAAGGAGAGAATTTATATTTTAATAATAAGCAAATAAATCTGGATGGAAGTGCAGGCTTATTTAAGAGTGCTCCAGTTTCTGCCAATTCATCAGGGACTGCGGGAGATATTGCTTTTGATAATCAGTATTATTATATCTGCATAACTACAAATACTTGGATAAGAACGGCTTTGGCCTCTTGGTAAATATTAAATTTAAAATAATAGTGTAATCCTGGTGGATCTTTTAATTCAATTTCTGGATGTTTAAATTCAATTGTTGGAGGTTTAAGTAATAGTATAAACGGATCATTTAATGCTATATTAGCAGGATCAGAAAACATTATTAAAAATGCATCATGCGTAACAATATTAGCAGGATATAAAGTATCTGGAAGTCATGCTGGATCTACTATTATAGGAGATAGAGCTAATAGAAATAAATCATCTGATAGCAAAGACGCTTTAACTCTAGATTTTATAAGTGGCACTTATATTAAAAATAAAATAATTTTCCAAGGCGATAATTATATACCATCAGCTTCTACTTCATTTGGAATTAGCGGTCAAATTGCATATGATACCAATTACCACTATAGACACGATGGAATTAAATGGAAAAGAACAGCTCTTTCTGAGTGGTAAATAATATATTATTGTTTTTAACGTTTGTTTAATAATAGTGTAATTATCTATGTGAATTTAGATATTACATTATTATTTAATCTTATTTTAGGCGCATTATCCTTTCTTGGAGGATGGCTATTTACTAGAGTGTTTTCTCTTTTTGATAAACAAGAGAATCTCATGAAAGAAATTAACGATAAAACTTTTAGTGATTTTATTACTTTAAGAAGAGAATTAGAAGTTGAATCTAGAAAACATCAACAAGAATTAGCAGACTTGGCATTGAAAGTTAGCGTAACATACATGACCAAAGAATCTTTTGAAACATACTTTAATAGAATAGAAGATAAATTAGATCGAAATTTTGAAATAATACAAGAATATTTATCAAAAAAATAACCTTTACTTTACTTTAGGATATTGGTATAATTTGATTGATGGTAAATCATGTAGATATTATATTTGGATTAGCTTGGGGAGATGAGGGCAAAGGCAAAATTAGCAATGCAATTAGCAAAAATTATGATATAGTATGTCGTTGGAATGGTGGTCCAAATGCTGGGCATACAGTATACTTAGGAGATAAAAAATATAAAACTCATCTTATTCCTTGCGGTATTTTTCAAAATAAACTAAGCGTCATTGGCCCAAATTGTGTTATTAATATCGATAAATTTTATGATGAAATAGATTACCTTAAAAAAGAAGGATTTGATACATCATTAATTAAAGTAAGTCCAAAAGCTCATGTAATAACAGAAAAGCATATTCAATATGATCTTAAATATTTAAAACCTAAACTTGGCACAACTGGACAAGGAATTGCTCCAGCATACTCAGATAAGATGTTGCGAATAGGAAAACTAGCTGGAAAATATATTGATAAAAAATATATTTGGGACGGCAATTTATATGGAAATATTCTTTGCGAAGGCGCGCAAAGCTTTTGGTTAGATATAAATTATGGAGATTACCCTTATGTTACAAGCAGTGAAACACTTCCATATTCTGCTTGCTCTTTAGGTTTTAGTCCTAAGCTTATTAGAGATATTATTGGAGTAGCAAAAATTTACGATACCAAAAGTGGAGTAGATCCGTTATTTCCAGAATCTTTATGGGAAGACCAAGAATTAAATATGATAATTGAACTAGGCAAAGAGTTTGGATCAACGACTGGCAGAAAAAGGATAGTCAATTGGTTAAATTTAAATAAACTAATTGATGCAATTAAAATTTCTGGAGTAACAAAGCTCATAATTAATAAATGTGATATTCTTGAACAAATCAACACCTACAAGATCTATCAAGATAATGATTTATATAAATTTAATACATTACAAGACATGCACTCTTTTATTAAAAAATATTTAAATCATAGTATCAACCACGATATAGAAGTTATATTTTCTGGAAATAAAGAATCGATCTAAAATAGTGTAAATACTATGTGAGCAATTTAACACAAGCACTAGCAATATGTTCTGAATTTGCAGATGAATATGGAATAGACTCAAAAGATAAAGAAAAAATAGTAGTTAGTATGAAAAGTGAATATATTAATGAATTAAAAAATATGCTTGAAAACAAAAATTTTAAATTAAAATCTTTTGAAGTTTATGGAAACGAAGCAATAGTTTATTTTGTTCCTAAAAAACGAAAATAAAAGCTAGAGACTAAATTTGTTAAACGAGTCAAAGATAATAGAACTAAAGCCTATTTACATATATTATATTGATTTTCTTATAAAAAATATATATTATATCTTATTGAAACGCCATGAGAGTACAAATGCTTTAATATATATATGAAAAAGTATAATATAACAATTGGTGCTATGTTTAAAAACGAAGCAGACTCAATGGAAGAATGGTTACTGCATTATCTGCATAGAGGAGTTGATCATTTTTACATGATAGACGATAAAAGTACAGATGATTTCATGGATATAATAACTATGTATGATAAATATATAACCTTATTTAACTCTGTTGAGAATAAATCAAAAGACAAAGGGACTCAAACCTATAATATTAATAATTTTTTTTTAAATTCCCAAGTGCTTGAATCAAAATGGATCTTGACCTGTGATTTAGACGAATATATTTGGAGCCCATTAACCTTAAATATATCTGATATAGTGAATCAACTTGAAAACAAAAAGACCTACGCCTTTGGAATTCATATGACTTTTTTTGGAAGTAATGGTCATATTAAACAACCCTCATGCGTAGTAAATTCTTTTACAAAAAGACAAAAAATACCATTTATTAGAGAAATATATGGAGAGAAACGCTTTATCGTCAACGATATTAAATCAATTTCATTAGCAGAAAATGTTGAATCTTTAGATTTACATATAGTAAAGTATAAAGATCCAGAAACATTAACAGCCATTCAAAAGCTAGATATCCCTATAAATGAAACACTTTTAAGACTAAATCATTACAGACTTCAATCAAAAGATAGGTGGATGAAAAGACTGCGTGAAACTTCAGATGCAGAAGGTCATAATCCTTGGACAACTAATAGTAAATATAATCCCTTTTTTGATTCAAATAGTGGCTTAAAATGTTTTAAGCATTATATAACGAGTATATCTCCAAATATGCCATTAGATTTAGAATATTCTGGATCTAAGAATAATTATAGAACTGAAAAAATATTTAAAATATCTAATGAATGTCAAAATGAAATAGAAGATTTAGATTTAGTAAGACAAAATATTAAATATAATATAACTTATCAAAATCAATAACATTTACCATATTATTTTATTATACATTAATAGGAATTACATTGACTTTTATATAAAAGTCATATATTATATTAAAATGAAACTACAGTATTTTATATACTATATTGGAAATATAATTAATAAAGCTTAAGTATATGTCAAGAATTAAATTAACGAGAAAACAAAAGAAAAAACTCTTAGCTAAGGGCAAATTAAGAGACTCTTTCGAGCTATGGGTAGATCATCACAACCATAAAATGGAAGTGGTTAGAACTTTAACTGGCTTAGTAGGAGTTATACTCTCTTGCGTAATTATGCTTAAGGTATTTGGAGTTATATGAACTGGATTAAAATATTAAATTTTATTGATAAGGTTTTCCCAGAAGAACAAGGTCAACCAATATTAGGGACACTCTATAAAATTAAAGGTGAAGAGTTACCATTTAGATATATAAGATTTATGAATGATTCTTATCCAAATAAGGCTATTTATCATTTCAAGCACCATCAACTTAAAGAATACAAATTTAATGATCTATCTAAAATAGAAAGACAAGCCAACAAAGAAGAAGTTAGACTATATAATTTAATTAAAGAACATGTAAATGAAACCGCTAGAAATAATCAATACAAATTTAACAATCATTAATGGTTCTATTGGCGGTAAGAATGGTAACACAGCATCCCTTATCAAGAAGATCAAAAGAAAAATCTTTAAAATAGACCCAAATATAAAAATAAAAATACTTCATCTTCATTCTAATTTTGATTGGCCAAAAGTTAGGAATATTATAAAAGATAGTAATGCTTTAATTTTTTGTACTGGGACTTATTGGGACAGCTGGGGAAGTCCAATGCAACAACTTTTTGAAAAAATGACAGAGATAGAAGGCAAACAGCATCTTCTTGGAAAACCAGCGGGAGTTATTGTAACAATGCACTCTGTTGGAGGAAAAGAGGTTGCGTCAAGGATGCAAGGAGTTCTTTGTTCTATGGGTTGCGTGTTGCCACCATTTTCAGCTTTTGCTTATAGCTACTCAGATCATATTGCTCATCAGTCTAGATTCTTAGGGAAAAAATTATTAGATGATGTTTGGCATATCGAAGATTTATCTGCATTTTTATTTAATATAATAACTTATTCAAAGGGTGAAAAGAATTGGAAAGTTTGGGATTATTTAGATACAAATGCTTATAATCCTACTTCGGTTTGGCTAAAATGATTTTGCCTAGTAACTCAATGGTAGAGTGTTTCCCTGTTAAGGAAGTGGTTCTAGGTTCAAATCCTAGCTAGGCAGAGATTATGAAATATAAAAGTGATAATTGTAAATTTTGTAAAAGATTAATACTAAATAAAGGATCTTTAGTTTCGCATATGCAATGTTGTTTAAAGAACAAGAATAGAATTAAAAAAATAAGATCTCCAAAAGCTGGAAGAAAAAAGGGATCTATTGGTTGGAATAAAAACAAAAAATTTCCAGAACGAACTTTAAATAGAATTTTATCTCAAATAAAATCTGGTGAATACAAACAATTCTGCGATACAGTAATTAGAAGAACAATCAAACAATATTTAATACATAAATATGGTCATAAATGCATGATTTGTAACTTGGCTCAATGGCAAAATCAAACAATACCATTGGTATGTGATCATATTGATGGAAACTCACAAAATATTGATATAACAAATTTTAGAGTTATTTGTAATAATTGTGATTCATTACTGCCAACATTCAAAGGAAAGAATAAAGGTAAGGGCAGAAAAACAAGATATTTTGGAACGATGGCTGAGAGGTCTAAAGCAGAAGCCTACTAATCTTCCGATGGTTTACTCCATCCGTAGGTTCGAATCCTACTCGTTCCGAAAAACGTCATATTTACTAACAAGAAAATGCCAAATATATAAGAAAATTAATTTGACAAAACCACAATATCTAATTATAATACATAATATGAATAAAATCAAAAATACACTATTAAGTCTCGTTCTAATTTCCGCTTCTTTTGCCTTTGCTGATTCTGGTACAGCTAATCAATCTACGCCAGTAGCAGACGGCTTTCTAGCCGCAGGAGATGTTGCTCTTGTTCGTCCAGTTTCAACCGCAGCAACTATTGGAGCTTTTGGTATTTTTGTTGTGATTGCTCCATTTACCACAATGGCAGGATGCACAGAGGAAACATACGAAGGTCTAGTTGAGAGCGTTGGAAAGTTTAGTTTTGATCGTGATCTTGGTGACTTTAAAAAATAATGTAATGCATCAAGTTTATAATTGGAAATGCGGGCCAAATCAAGAAATTTATTCTCTTTCAATAAGAGATAAAATACGCACAGAAGAACCTAATTCACTTTTTTATTTTGAAAAAGTTCTAAATGAACTTAAAAAAAATAAAGATAATAATGTAATGGTGGAATTAGGGTGCGGTGAAGCAATCTATTCTGCTTTTTTTCGCGAACATCTTGGCGAAAAATCAAAAAATATTCTTGTAGAACCTGATTTTGATGGTAGTTGGAAATCATTTTTTGGTGCAAAATATTTCCTTGGAAGAGATAATGTATATTTTTATAATAAATTCGTTGGTAATCCAGTCAATGCACATTGGGGAGGATTAGAAAATTTAAATTTTTCAAAAGAAATTGGCTCGATATCATTAAACGAATTAATCAAAGATACTAATACAGAAAAAATTGATATCTTACATATGGATTTACAAGGCTCAGAGTATTATATTCTTAAAGATATTATTGAAAATCAGATAATAAAAAAAATAAATTATATTTTTATATATACGCACGAATTCAATGATGAGATAAGTCTAAAAAGTATTAAATATGAAGATTATTTAAAACTATTAGAAAGTAGCAATTTTAATTATGAATTTATTTTCAAAGATTCATCTCTTAGGGAAAATGGAGATGGTGAAATTATTATTAGAATCCTTTAATACTATATTTGCTAACAGGATATTTTCAAATATAGCCATATTTGCTAACAGAAAAAAGCCAAATATATGAACGAAAAAAGTGCAAATAATGGTGCTGGAAAAGGAAGCAAACCAAGAAATTGTTTCTCTAATAGCTTTAAAGAAAACTATGATAGTATAGACTGGAAAATTAAAAAAGATAAAGCGTTGATTAAAAAGGAATTAAAAAACAAAGATGGTTCAGTTAGATATATTTACGAACAATATATAGAATCTTGACAGAGTTGACAAAGAGTAGTATTCTTATACTATGAGAAAAGGAGTATGCTGTATTGTTTCAAGTTTAGCTGAACAAGATGACCCTATCAAGTTCAATACTATGACTTATGCTCGTTTCTCTGCTATGGATAGAAAGGAAGCTGTTTCTACCTTATCTTCTAGGATATTAAACAATATGACTACTACTTATCAATACATAAAGTATTGTTCAGACCATAATCATACTTACAGAATTTCCTCTGATCTATTTCCTCTTATTACTTATGACAAAGCAAATGTTAATCTCCAAGACCTTCCAGATTATAATAAAATATTAGTATCATTTGATAGTATCAAACATCTAATCCAATCTAAAAATGTAAGAGTATCTTGTCATCCTAGTGAATTTAATGTTCTCGCAAGTGATAATGAAAATGCAATAACTAAAACAATCAAAGAATTAAATTTCTATGGTTGGTTTATGACCCAAATCGGTTGCTCACTAAACTATGATGCACCTATGAATATGCACATACATAATTCTAAGGGCAATCTAAATGATATAGTCAAAAAATTTATGAGTAATTTTAATAAGCTAACTGATGATGTAAGGTCTAGATTGGTTATAGAAAATGATGATAAAGATACTTGCTGGTCAGTTAAGAAGCTAATGAAACATTTCCACTCGGTTTCTAATATTCCTATTACCTTTGATTATCTTCATCACAAATGTCATTCAGATGGATTGAAAGAAGAAGAAGCGTTTCATCTTGCAAGAATTACTTGGGGCAATCATACTCCACTATTTCATTACTCTGAGAGCATAGATGGTCATAAGAACCCACGAAAACACGCAGACTACGCAAAGAATTTGCCAAATACTTATGGTTATGATAACATAGATATTGAGTTTGAATTAAAAATGAAAGAAAAATCATTTGCAAATTTATGACACATAAAGTATATGAACTATTTGTGGTTATATTAGGTATGATAGCTAATATCGTACTTATTATAAATGCACTTCATCATTGGTAACTACTTTATGAAAGACCCTTGGAAAAAATTATTGCATAATGTTAAAATTTCTGGCAGAAGAGCCAAGGCTATGACATTGAAAAGAAAAAACCTAGAAATAGAAGTAGAAATTACAATAGATGATTTAAAACAAATTTACCATAACCAAAATGGTAAATGTTTTTGGTTCGATATACCATTAGATGTTAATTTTATTTTAGAAAAAGGTAATTTATTATCTATGAGTGCTGATAGAATTGACAATAATATAGGATACACAAAAGATAATATAGTTATATGCTCAAGATTTGCTAATCTAGGCAGACAAAATTGCGAATTTGATAAATTTAAAGCTATAATAAATTACATCAAAAATAATGAAAAGATTTAATCAAATTATGGTTATATGCTTGTTCGTCTCCTTATTTTTCGCCCTTTTAGTGCAAAATTATGATAGAATTACATTATTACTATTACTAATAATTATAAATTTACTTGTTTTTAAAAGGTAAGTTTATGGACAAATATTTGATTATATCAGATATTCACCTCGGAGACAAAGATTGCAGAGCAGAAATACTATTAAAAGTATTAAAACAAAATAAAGCAAAAAACATAATCATCGCTGGGGATTTATTTGACCACCACAATTTGCATAGACTTAAAAAAGATCATTGGAAAGTTTTATCTAAGTTAAGAAAGTTGTCTAAAAAGAATAACATAATTTATCTAATAGGCAATCATTGTTTTTTAAAAGCAGACTTTATGAGTATCCTATTAGGATTTCATTGTGCAGACGAACATATAATAGAATTAAAAGATAAGAAAATATTAGTAATTCACGGAGATGTTTTTGATATTTACTTCACAAAGTATAAGCATCTTTCTAATTTTGTTATTGCTTGTTATTATTTTATTAGAAAATATACTCCATTCGCAGATGATTTCTTTAGATTCTTTAGGGCTAGAACAAATGATTTTGTTGAAAAAAGCTCTAATATTAAAACAAATGCTCTTAGATACATCGAAATGAATAACTATGATACTATAATATGTGGACATACTCATCTTCCAGAGCATACAGATAAATATATAAATACTGGTAGTTTTTGTGAAAAAGAATGTAGCTATGTTGTTATAGATAAAAAAGGCAATATAAGTTTGACAAAAATTAAATAAAGAGTAATATAAGTATATGGGTATGTTTAATTATGTTAAAGTAGAACAAGAGCTTCCTCTTAATGAGGAACTAAAAGCTCTTAATAATGATTGGCGAAAAGAACCATTTCAAACAAAAGAACTAGGCGAAAATGTAATGGATACTTATATAATAAGAGACAACAATCTGTATAAGGTCGAGTCTCACGGACATTGGGAAGATAATCCAGAATATACAGAAGGTAAAACATATAGAGAATTTTTTAATAAAAACAAGTGGGTAAAAGACCGAGAAGAGGAAGTCTTTTGCTCTAATACAACGACCTCATTTGAGTTTGGAACTTATATTTTAGGTAACACGGAGAGCGATAACGATATTTTTCCAGATTGGAAAGCTGTGGTAGTAAAGGGAGTTGTTACGGAATTGACTTTAGTAGAAGATTATTTCAAAAAATCAAGCAAAGAGAGAGTAGAGTTAGATAAAAAATTTCAAAAGCAGATCGAAACACACCAAAGCAAAATGAAGTGTCCAGTTTATAGTCTTTACTTTAATTATTATGTTAAGCCTATTGAGTCTTTGGGTAGGAAAATCTCTTATAATTTAAATAAACCTATTAAAGTTTTGAATTGGCTACAATGGAAGGGCATTTCCAAAGCGGTAAATCTATTAACACCAAGATGAAATACAATATACCAGTTCAACAGCATAAAGACGGATATCTTTATATAGAATTTCCAAAAAAGCTAATGAAAAAGATGGGCTGGGAAACTGGTGATACGATAGATTGGCACGATAACAAGGATGGAACTTTTTCTTTACTAAAAGTCGCAAGTCCTTGTAAATCAAAAAAAAACAAAAATTGACAGCGTGGTTAATTCAATATAGACTAAATCATAAATGATTTCGTGCATTATAGGGGTTATGGACAGAGAAGAAGCCTTACAAATGATGCTTCCATCTTGGACAAAAGTAGATAAAATAAAAGATTTTGTTATCGTAGACTGGAGTTCCAAAAAATCTATTATAGAAAATCCTATAGTTCAAGAGCAAATATCAAAGCGTGGAAATATAAAAGTTATTAGAGTAGAAAACCAAAAATACTTTTATCGTTGCTTGGCTTGGAATCTTGCCTTTCAAAATACTAATGCAGAGAATAAAATCCTTCTTAAACTGGACGCAGATTACTACAATTTAGATCATTCTTGGATAGATAGTCTAAAGTTAGACGAAACGAATAGTTTGAAAAATTACTTTCACGGATCTTCACGAGTCCCTTCACTATATGGTTTTTTATTGGTTAATAAAAAGCATTTTGGTAAAGGTTATAATGAAAATTTGGAAGCCGTATGGGGAACTGAAGATGAGGAATTAATTTTGAGAATAGAAAATGAATTGAAAACAAAACGAGTTGTTTTTCGTAATCCTAAAAAGCATCTTTTTCATATAGATCACGATACAAAAGGGAATGTTAAATATATAGCACAATATAAGTATGATGAAAATGGTAATTATATTCCTAGAATGGGATGGTTAAATTCTCAAACTAATTCAATTGATTTTTATTCTAATGGAAGTATTGGAATACCTACTCGTAATAATTGCAAGGACTTTGATTACTGGGAATCTGCAAAATATAACATACTAGAAGATTCACCTATTTATAAGAGAGTAGAGTTGATAGAAAATTAATTCTATTTTTATAAACCCTTGAGCTTAAGATAAAAATAAAATTTGACCATTTGGTTAGTCCAGTATATACTGAGACTATGAAGTTACCTACAATTTATAAAAAGACAAAGACTGGCAAAGTTCAAGAGTGGACTATTGAAGTTAAAGGTAGTCAATATCGTACAATCTCTGGTCAAACTGATGGAGAAAAGATTACTAATAATTGGAGTGATTGCGAAATCAAAAATGCTGGTAAAGCAAACGCCACAACTCCAGAAGAACAATGCTTAAAAGAAGCAGAAGCTAAACGCAAGAAGAAGTTGGAATCTGGCTACTTTGAATCTATCAAAGATATTAATAAGGTTCAATATTTCGAGCCAATGCTTGCACAAAAGTATGAAGATCACGAAATTAGTTATCCAGTTTATAGTCAACCCAAACTTGATGGTATTCGTTGCATCGTAACCAAAGAAGGAATGTTCAC
>Ga0181365_1000036_pt1 | contig 23582 bp, 18 predicted proteins | sample Fa13NDMM110DN_FD_130097 | JGI IMG/M metagenome (GOLD analysis project Ga0181365, IMG submission 130097) | Freshwater viral communities from Lake Michigan, USA - Fa13.ND.MM110.D.N | ecosystem: Environmental > Aquatic > Freshwater > Lake | place: USA: Michigan | collected 2013-09-24
GTCATCCGTTATACCCGACCAGTGAGCCTTATATAACCATATTGTGATGATACGGGTTCATCAGATGTCATCAGATTATTCTCGCGATATATCGTAAACGTGATTTGGACTGTAACTGTTATGATTAAGGATTGCGATTACAATCTGATAACACGTATGGAGAGGCAGGGTCGGATCAATCATCGCATTGTGATGTTAAATTGATGCGCACCTTAACGATGCTCTGTGAGGGTATAGTTAATATGTAGGCGGCTACGTTTTCATCGTTATTCAATTCACCCGCCCCAGGAGTCCATATGGGAAAGAGAGAAGTTCCAGGAATCGATTCAGCACCGCCACTAGTTAAATCTGCAATGGATGCAGCTTCTATTGACATTAATGAGAATGGTCGAGGAAGAATTGGGCGGTGGTCTCGCCTACGTAAAGCAGTAAAAGAAAGAGATGTTTCTGAAATGTCTTGGCGTCTTATGGAGATTGCTCTCAACGACCTTCGAGATAAGGGCTTCGTGGATATTGAAGGCGTTGCCCTCAAAGACCTTGTGAAGCTTGTTGCTACTTGCGATGCTGGGGTTACAGGGGCTACCACCGCTGCTGAGACTGCTAAAGCGATTGAAGAGAAGAAGAAGATCAAGGCTTGGCTTCGGGCAGTTTAATTATGGACGGTGAAGCACGTGATGCCCACATGCGGATTGGAGGGGCTGCCCGTACCGCTGATGGCCGTCGTCTTCGTGGCTACCGTGAAGAGTTGGATGAAGTCTTCTCAGATCCTCTTCGGTTTTGTTCTCTTCTCACAATAGTCGACAAGACGGGCAAGAATATTCGTCTTGCTCTCAACGAAGAGCAGAGGACCATTATCACTTCCCTCCATCGGCAGGAGGGACTCAACGGGACTCATAAAGACGTCCTCATTCTGAAACCGCGTCAGATTGGTTCTACCACCGCGGTAGCTGCATATTTCTTTTGGCGTTGGCTTACTGCTCCTGGACCTGAGACATACGTTGTTCTCTCCCACAAGATATCATCTTCCCGCCATATTCTAAACATCCACAAACATTTCTACAACTCTCTTCCAGAACCCTTAAAGCGGGTCCTCTCAACTGATAACGGCGGTGAGATGAAACTTGCTGATACAGGTGCTCTTCTGGTAGCAGCTTCAGCCGAAGGTAAAGGCGGTCTTCGCTCCTTTACAGCAACGGGACTCCACATCAGCGAGTTTGCATTCTCTGAAGACCCCGAAGAGTTAAAAGCAACAGCGCTATCAGCTCTAAACGGTGGTCAGCTCTGCATTGAATCAACTGCAAATTTCTACGGTGATGCAATGTTCAAGGAGATTGAACTCTATCAGAATGGGCTTGTAGATTGGGACTTTCAATTCTTCCCTTGGACAGCGCATCTTGAATACTCTCTTGAGAACTCATTCCCTCCAGGGTATGACAAAGAGGGTCCTCTCACTCGTGGTCAATATGCGTGGAGAGTGCAGATGGCTAACCGCCTCGGCGAGACTAAATTCCGTCGGGAATATCCTCTATCACTCGAAGATGCTTATTCAACCGTTGAGGGTTCGTGGATAACTCTTGAAGACCTGAAGCTCCTAACGATTCTCGTCACAGAGGAAGGAGGAGAACAGCTTGCAAGGGTTGATCTTGCAGACCGTTATGCGATTGGTGTGGATCTCGGGGCTGGAGTCGGTGGTGACCTCTCTGCTCTTGTTGTCGTATCAGTCTCAACCGGGCAAGTAGTTGAAACCCGCCGGTCCAACTCAATTCCACCGATTGAATTTTCAGAAATTATAGCTGAGGCTTCTGCCAAGTGGAATGGAGCAAAAATCCTCGTTGAGGAGAATGGCACCTACGGCGGCATTGTGATAACTGAACTGAGACACCTTGGGTTGCCGCAATGGACGCATCCTACATCTGGGAAGTATTGGCAGACAAACGGCGCAACGAAGCCGATGATGCTTGAACATCTGAAACAGCAGATTGTGAGTGGAAGGATTACTCATTTAGACACCCACATAGTGGGTGAGCTTCGAAGCTTCATCATAAATGAAAGGGGTATTGCAGAATGTCCTCGCTCTGCCGGTCATCACGGCGACACCGTCATTGCACTCGGACTAGCAATCCAGTGCGCAAAGAGCATCAAAATACCTGACAGGGTCTTCCTCCCACAATGGGTAGTGAAGCGGTCAGTTGACCTCGCCCGCAGAGCTGCTGGCAAAACTGAACTAAGGAGATATTAATGGCAAGAACCGAATCTGATCGCATCCGTTTCCTACGAGCGGCACTATCGTCGCATGTAAATTTTTGGGATGCTCAACGAACAACGATGCGTAGATATCGTAATTCATATCTAACACGCTTTTACAAAGACGGAGGCTACAATGTAGACCCCAGTCAAATCCGAGTGGAGACTTCCGACGGATATGTCGCCATTGAATCGATTATGGGTTCACTGTTTGTCAAATATCCGTCAGTTGAAATGAGTCCAGACATTACCGGCAAAGGAAATCTTCCTATGACTCGGACTCTGTCAAATAATTTTATCAAAACACAAAGAGTTCAAATCGAACTGGCTGCTCGGCAAGCTCTGATATATACACATTCGTTCCTAAAACTTGCACCCAGAGAGTCGAGCAGCCTACTTGGCAAGATAGCAATGAGGGCAGTTCCTCCGTGGCAGGTCATTCTGGACCGTGATGCTGGGGCTTGGGAAGACCAACGCTTTACTGGACACTGTTATTGGCTGCCTGTCAATGAGGCCGATGAGAAGTTTGGTCGCAAACAGTGGAAAGGAGTTCCACAGGTTGATTACTTTGAAGAGAATCCGCGAGGAACTAGCAGAGATAAACGCACCTACGACAATGAAGACTCAGATCTGCCGAACGAATACCTGTATATCGAAATCGTGGAGATGCATGATTTCTATAATAATGAGCTCCTGTTCTGGTCTCCCCAGTTTAAGAATGGTGATGAGCTCCTGGACAAAACACCGATACCAGTCAATACTTACGATGGTCGTCCTCTGGGCACGATAGTTCCGTTCTACTTTTGTAGAAACCCTGATAGACCGATGGAAGGATACTCGACGCTTTCCAGGATTTACGATCAGATTTTTGAGAAGAATATCCTCAGAACATTCTGGGCCAATGCAGTCCGTAGAGACACACGGCAATACATATACAAGGAAGGCGCATTTGATGAAGAGGCACTGGCTAAAATCACGGCCGGGGTTGATGGCGCAATGATTCCAACGGATTCAGATTCACTCGGCGGCCTTATTGATATGATACCGAATGCTGCACTAGGTAGCAATCAGTCAGTATATCTAGACTACATAGAATCGGACATCAACAAGAGCGCTCTTACAGCTTCATTCACTCGAGGAGAAGCAAGTAAAGCCTCCGCTACAGAGATTACGGCACTAATGCAATATACGGCCAACGAGCTCGGGAAGATGGCTAGAGACAGAGACACCACATTGGAAGCCGCAATTCTAGTCTATATCCGAATGCTCATACCGCTTCTGAATGATAAAGAGAAGCTAGTTATTCTCGTAGATGACAAAGCAGAAATTGTGACAGCAGCAGGTTTGGACGCTGACTTTACGTTCTACGCCACCGATTCCTCCTCCACTCCAATGAGTGATATCGTGAAGAAGGCACAACTAATGCAGCTTCTTCCTTCGTTGGCTCAGGTAGGCGTTCCTCTCACCGCCATCAAGTCGGAACTAATCCGCCTCTTCGATCTTCCAGTCAATTTCCACGAGGAAGTCAAACCACCACCACCAGCAGCGATTTCGGAGGTGCCCCTTGCCCCTGTATAATGTAGTATGTCCAGATTGCGAAGGCATAAAAGACGGCCGTGCAAAGCGTTGTAGGTCTTGTGCAATGATTGCAGCGAGAGGAGTTCCAAAATCTAAACACCGAACTCATCGTCATCACCCAAACTCTATACGAACTGGTCCTCAGACTGAAGAGCACATTAGAAAACGTGTCGAGAGTAGAGGTCTTGTCTACAACAAAAAGATTCCAAATTTTATTAAACCCTACAATCTAGCTAGAATGAAGTGGGGAAGAGCAGTTAAGAAACGTGATGGTCTTAAATGCGTCATATGCTACTCGACACAAAAACTCGAGGCTCATCACATACTTACAGTCAACAAGCATCCTGAGCTTGCCTTAATCCTGCACAACGGGATTACATTATGTCATTCCTGTCATTGGGACGAACACCGTCTCAATGGCTATCTTTAGGTGTAAAAAATGCCTCTTTATGATTTCGGCTGTCGCAACGTAGATTGCGGCACGGTAATCGAAGATTTGGTGCCTGTTGACATTAAAGAAATTCTTTGCTTTAAATGTCAGTCACCAGCAGCCCGCCTTGTTTCAATGCCGGCAAAGACAGCGTCTCTTTGGGGGGACTCGTGTTTTGGTATTAACGGAACATTCAACCGTGGTCTTGGAACTCACATTACATCCAGAGCGCAGGAAGACGCTATCTGTAAAGAACGTGGTCTTGTTAGAGAAGCAGACTTACAAACTCATTGGCACTCTGATAATAACAAGAGACTACAAGACGACAAAGCAGCTCTTGACAAAGTTTCCAATGATTACCACGCAGCGGTTCTGTCACATGGTGACGACCCTGAAAGACACATAAAGGCCTGCACCGAGACCTTTCCTGCAAATGAGATGCTGGCCCAAGCTGCTGCTCACGATGCATCAACAACAACAATATAGGAGATAAGATGACACCATTTGAGAAAGAAGATTTAGACAATATGAAAGCGAAAGTGCTACAACGAGAGGGTGAGGTCGAAGAGAAAGAAGACGAGATATACGCCGAAGCCGCTCCGAAAGGCGATTTCAAAACGAAAGCACTCAACTCGCTTGTAATGGCAACGAACAAGTTGCTTCCGCTGTTTGGTATCAACGAAGAATACGATAAGTTTACTGCGGACGCCAAAGAGCTTCCTCCTGAATTTGTTAGACTTCTCACGATGTTCGCCAAAGCGATTGATGATGCAGTAGCGGAAGGAGTGCTACCTGAAGACGCAGTAATCGATATGAGTATCGTGACTGATGATAGCGGTCTCCTAAGTCTTGCTGGCCGCATTGGGATGGCCGCATCGTCAAAGGAGCTGAAGCGTTTCCTCTCACGTAAAATAACGGAAGAAGAAGCTCCCGCTCCGATGGCGATGGAAGAGGTCGTTGATGTTGATAATGCAGAAGACACAGACACCCTCTTTGAAGAGAGAATGTAATGTCAACTGAAAACACCACGGCTGAGCCCACTGTTGAAACAGCACCCGTCATTGAAGAGGAGGTGCAAGAAGAACTAAACCTCGACGAATTAGTGAACGCTGATTTTGGCAACGATGAAGTTATGAGAGGCTCACACAAGGGCTTACCTGATTACAAAAAAATCCTTGAGCATATACCAGAAAACGGTAGAAAACTGGTGCAAAATCTAAGGAATAGCTACACTCAGAAGACACAAGAGATTGCTGAACTAAAACGTCAAGTGGAAATAGAACGTTTTGAACTCCAACGCCAGGCACAGCTTCTGGGGTCGGGGAACAGTGAGTTCAGTCGCAACGTGAAGGCACAAGCCGAGCGTCCACACGAACATGACGCCTGGTCTGATGAGGGTCTGGAGGAACGAATCAATACACGAGCAGCCCAAATGATGCAGAAGATGATGCAACCTCTCCAGGATGATATCGCAACACAGCAACGTCAGGCAACGCTAAATGCATTTAAGACTGAGCATCCAGATCTGACATCAGATGGAATGCGTGTTCCAATCGCCAGACTGCTTCTTGACCGTCCTGAACTGAAGTTGCAAGATGCATACTACATCGTAAAGGGTCAAGTCTCCCAGCAAGCGACCAATTCCCGTGTTGCTGAACAGCGAGCAGCTCTAAGCAAGACAAGCACAGGTTCTACTGTAAGAGCAGGTGAGACTCCAAAGTTCAAGGATGCATGGAGTGCTTATCAATGGCATCGGGACCACACTAAAAAATGAAGGCAACACCTGTAATCTATCGATTAGACATCGGGAGTGCCTTTTACATCGGTCGAGCAAATGACTTTGGAAGGCGCCGACAACGCCATCTTCGCTTCCTTCGCAACGGAACTCATAGCAACTACAAACTCCAGATCGCTTTTGATGAAGGCCGGCAGTTTAACATTCGAATACTTGTGCAATGCTCTTTAGAAGACCTGGAAGCAGAAGAGCAAGCTCTTCTTGACCAGTATTTCGATGAACCTGGTTGTGCCAATATCTCCAGGTCAGCGTCAACTGGACACGAAACTAAAAGAGGAAAAAGAGATTAAACCGTAAACGATCACTCAAGTCTAGTATACTTATGATAAGGCGCACTCTCTCCCGGCCTGGTTGTTAGACAGCAATGCTGCACCTAAAAACTGAAATGAGGAAGATGGCGACAGATTACCTGTCTACCAGTCCTCATTTCACAATTAACAATTAGGAATTAAAAACATGGCAATTTCCAGTGAGCTGCTTTCAAGCACGCTCTTTTCAATCAGAGACGGAGAGGTAGATGAACTCTACCAACGCGTCCCCTTCCTCGACTTCGCTAAGAAATTAGGCGGAATCGAGACTGAGGACGGTGGTATCAAAATCCAGCGCCCACTGGCGGTGAGCAATCACTCGTCAATCACATCATTACCCACAGGTTACGAGCCCGTATCCTTGGCAGTTAGCGACGTTCTTCAGCCAGCTCTTTATGACTGGTCAGACTTCGTCGCTCCAATCGTCATTACCAAAAAGGAAGAGCTCGAGAACAGTGGTGAAAAGGCAATCGTAAAGATTGTTGAAGCACGTATGAGAAACGTAATGGGTATGCTTCGCAGAGAACTAAACCGTCAGATTGTTGCTGGTAATAGCACAGTCCTCGGCACACTCGGTTCTCTAAACGGTGTTATTGCTACTTCAACAACTGGCTTCCTTGAACAGGGTGCTCCAACTGCAGCCGGTCAGACAAACACCGTCGGTGGTCTTGCACGTTCATTGGTTCCTGACGGTGGTGGTCTATTCAACCGGTCATTCGACGCTGGCGCTCTATTCGGAACTAACGGTATTCGCGGTATGCATCAGATTTCTGCTGAGACCTCTGCCAGAGCACCTATGGGCGAAGTCAAACTCGTTCTTTGTTCTGAAGCAGGTTATGCTAACTACCGCAGGTCACTGTTTGCACAGGAACGCTACGTTGATGAGAAGACGCTTAACGGCGGCAACATGTCAATTGCATTCGGTAATGCATCAGTTGTTCAGGACGTCTTTATGCCTGACGCTACCATTAACCCTGTAGGCGCTGCAGCTACTATGTATTTCATCAACTTCGACGGTATCAAACTCGTCATGCATTCGAAGGGGGACCTTGCTGTATCTAATTTCGAGGCTATTCCTGGCACCACGGCACGGGCCGCACAAATCTACTGGAAAGGCCAGCTTATTGCTGATAACCTCGCCAGTTGCGCACTGCTTTTCAACGGAGAGGTATTCTAATATGGCAACTTCTACACTCGTTCAGTACCTCGAAAACACTGGCACTTCAGCTTCTGGAGCTACAGTCTTTCTTGGTCGTCTCCCCTCAGCACGTGGTCAGGAAGAAACCTACCTCTGCGAAACAGCTATTACTGCTGGTTCATTAGTTGCAGTTGATGCCTCCAAAATGGGCACAGACACTTCTGGTGGTTCAACAGCATTGTTTGTCACAACTGCAGATTTCAACGCAGCAGGAACAGTCCAGAAGGTGGTTGTAGGTGTTGCTAAAGCATCTATTACTGGCACTGTGACTTCACCACAACCCGTTGTGGTCGTCACAAAAGGCGTGGCAGTTCTGGTCCCTGTAATTGCTGCAACAGCCGTAGGCTCCCCACTATGTCTTGACATACTTGGTGGCTTTGGTTCTGCTCAAATTGCAATTCAGGCTGCAACTGAAGGACACGTCTTCGGTTATGCACTAACCTCGACGTTGGGTGCAGGCACTGTGACTGCTTACTTAGTCTGAGCAACGCTAATGTGGTGGTGGTCAGAGCGGCTTGTTTATGACAAGTGACTGACTACCACCACTCCCCTTTTGGGTGTAACACAAACAACAGGCGGACTTAATGAATTTAACCGAACTCAGAAACAAGACGAAACAAATTACGGACTACAGTCCTGACCTGGCCGTTTATAACGAGAGTCTTGACGGTTTCATTAATGACGCAATGAACGCTCTATGGACCGAGCGTCGATGGACCTTTGCCCAAGAACTCATGTTTCTTGACATCTGGCCAGACGTAAACCCGCTCCAACTTACCACACCTCCGCTTACAATGGCTGCTCAGTGCTCGTTCAACAGCAGACGTATCCAATTCAGCGGATCTGTATTTGCTCTTGATATTCCATTCGTATGGGAAGGTCAAATCTTTGAGATTCAAGGCCGAGATTACAAAATTATTAAGGTAGTCTCACCTACAGAGATTCATTTAGATATGCCTTTCCTGGGGATATCCTCGATCACAGACGTGACGTGGAAAATAAAACACCGCTTCTACGACCTTCCAGATAACGCCATTGAGCTCCTGTCACTGTCTCATCGTGATGCACCGATTGTTGGTTCAAGCGGACCATATAGTCCAGTGCGAGGATTGCATTCAAGGAGTGAGGAAGATCTAAATCTAAGGGAGGACTTAACGGCATTTTGGTCAAGCTGTTATATCCCGGTTGCACCAGTGATTATTCCTCCTGGTGAGAAGATAGCCTGTGCAGCTAACCCGGCACTTATCGGTGAATTTCTATTTTCAGGACCTTTCATTGAAGTATGCTGGGCTTTTGAAGGTTATGGCGGGAAGGTCGGACCGCTGTCACAACCACTTACTTTCGTTCAGCCTAATACCCCGGTGCCGGCTACATCTATTACAATAAGTATGCTCTCATTCGACGACGTGGCTGTTCGTGCACCTACATTCAGTTTTAATGAAGATCAGAACGTGAATCAGTTCGAAGGACTCCGGAAGAGAGTCTATTTCAACCAGAATATCAATCGCACAACTGGTGCACGTCTAAGCGGTCTACCAGTGTGGAGAGAGATTACAGTCGGCACTCAAGCAATTATTCCAGGAATGCCTGGTGTGACTACCAACACCGACCCAATTCGTGTTGATGATGAGGCTAATTCATTTACTTTGCAGTTCCTTGACCAAATTAGCCCTGGCAACAAACGCTATGTGGAGTGGGATGGCTCACATCCTCGTATTCGCCCATATCCTCGACCGATTGGTCAAGATGAATTCTATGTGCACAGTGCCGGTGGTGGGGTTCCAGTATTCAATGCTAACCCAGAGCGCCAGTTCCGTCAATGGGAATTGCGCTATTACCGTAAATGTAAAGAACTCGGTCTCGCAACCGATAGTCCTGAAATGCCATATGAGTTTCATCAACTAATCGTCTACAAAGCTCTGATGGATATATTTGGCAGACACGACAATCTGGCTCAGGCAGAAGTATATGGGAAGAGGTATCAAAAGGAGATTGAGCGGCTGGAGAAGCGTTATGTCCAACATTTCGACACTGCAGTCAGACGCGGACAATTTAGTTCTGCATTCGATTCGAGAGCATATTATGACGGTAACAGTCTGCGGAAGACTAATTAATGCAGTCCTCCACTCAACCTGATGTAATCGCCGGTGGAGTTGACCAACGAACTTATCCAGCACCAAACACTGCAGCAGAAGTTCTAAACTTCCGATATCATTCAGCCGGAGGATGGCGCAATGACCGTGGCTGGGAGCCAATGATCAAATACCCATCCCCTTTCACCTTTCCTGATGCGGCATCACTTGCTGATGCACTTGCACCGTGCAGGTTCTTGAATAACTGGACAAGACACGCAGGCTCTGAGGAGTACGCGGTCCAGGAACGTAATGGTAATCTTTTCTACGAGTTTGGCAACAAGGGTATTACAGCAAGTGGGAAAAGAACACTTGCCACAGGACGACATAACCCACGTTCAGATGAGGTAGGAACGCAGATGATTCCTTACGGACGGTTTGCTCTGTTCATCAACGGCCACGATCGGATGATTAAGTGGTGGGGACGGAAACTTGTTGAGCAGTTTGGATTCACGTCACTTCCGCCAGCACCGTCACCTGCCAGAGTTCAGGTCGATTACAATCTACAAAACGGTGTTGGAACTGGTGACGGCCGATTCAACCACTCCACCGGTATTGCGCTAGCCTTCAGCGCCGGGTCTATGTTTGGTCTTGGGGACCCCGCCCAGGGCAGCGTCAATAACTATTCTTATCGTGTAAGTTATATCACGAACACTGGTTCTGAGAGTCCACTTAGTGATGCGGCTGATATCGGTTGGACCTTGCTCACCGGCGGGGGGGTCCTCGCCGTAGCTAATGCTCGGAAGTATGGTGTGCTTCTCACAGGTCTTGAACCAGGACCATCTGGAACGGTTGCAAGAAACATTTACAGAACCAGAAACAAGAAAGACGGCATCGCAGGCGCTGGTGATATCTACTACTTCTGTAAGCGGCTTAACGACAACACATCGACCACATATCTTGACCACATTTCAGACGCCCAGCTGGTTTCAGAAGCACCAAATCTTACAGACAGTGTAGCAATTAGTTCAACATTCAAATATGGTGCAGCTTGGAACGGTCTCATGTGGCTGGCTGGTGGTGACACAACTCCAACACTTTTGAGATACAGCAAATCTGGTCTTCCTGAACAGTTTGGTGCATTTGACTACTTTGATTTAGGCGTAAGAGATGGTGGCGCAATCACTGCTCTATTCCCTTTTTATAACGTTCTCCTCGTGTTCAGAGAGAAGGCAATCGATGCGGTCTCAATTACAGAATCTGGATTTAGTTGCACAACAATAAAGCAGTCCATTGGAACCATTGCAACAGAATCAATTAGACTTGTGCCAGATGCTGGTGTCATCTTCTTAAACAAGAACGGATTCTATCTAATCACCGGCGGTCTTCAAGGTGGTGCAACATTCGATGTGAATCTGATTAGTAGCACTATTGAAGAAGAGCTAGGTAGAGTCTCAGTCAATTCTCTATGTCGTGCAACAGCGGTTTATTCTGACAGAGAGAAAGAGTATTGGTGTCATTATCCGGTGGATGGTGGCACAGAAAATACACGTGGCGCTGTATTTAATACCTTGACAAAGTCCTGGAGTTTTAGAGGTTCATCATTAAGTGATGAAGTCCACGACTGGCGCTTCACCAAACTTGCAATTGACAACAGCGGTTGGATCATTATGGGCACACTACCCAGCACATCCACAAATTTCTATCCAGGGTTTAATCTTCAGATCTGGTCAGCACGCCGAAGTATGGGTGATGACATGCCATTTACGACCTCAGTTCAGAACGTGACAACTGTAGTTCCGGTCGCACACGGTGTTGATAACTGCATCTGGCAAAGCACTTGGAACGACTTTGGTGATGATAGCGTAAAGAAACGTGTTATATCAATCGAGCTGGATTCTCTGACTGAAGGTAATGCAACAGTCGAATTACAGTGGGCAATGGATTACGACCTCTCAAACTGGAAGTCAGCAGGCTTTGTTCAACGTCAAAGAGGAGAGGTGGTGAATACAACTGCTGCTGATCCGACATTCGATACTGGTGGAAACATCGCAGTCTGGGATACGTCTAAATGGCAAAATCACAAAGTCACACGTTTCCGTTGGGATGTCAACACAGGACTCGTATCTCATTTTGCATTTCGTATAATCACGAACAATGTCGTGCAAGTTATCAAATTCCAGACTAATTTCATCGTAGGACAAGTGAAGTCAATCAACACACTCGCTCCAGGAGCTAGACGCTAATGGCAAGAATGTGGACTAAAGGCCCTCAAGAGAGTGGTGACATTCTTCTGAAACAACCTCAGAACGATGAAGTAAGTCAGGTTGTTTCTGAACTGAATGGCGGCCTTGATCAGAATAACATGCCTCTTGAGGGTGTGACAAGAGCTGATCTTGCAACAATCGTGACCACGACTGGAGGAACAAACCTCCAATCCAGCATGGTGTATCCATCACAAGCTTACTACCTTAGTGACGACAACAACGCCGCCACGATTATCGATTCGTATGACCTGGTTGTTGGGTGGAACAAGATATCTCACCCCCTCAACGCCCTCGAATCCCCAGGAGCCTTCCTTGACTTTGAGTCTAAAGAAGGAATGCTCAAAGGTGAAGCATGTCTCGACTTTGATTATAGGGTCTCGTTCTATTCAGGTCTTGACTCCGGCCTGGCGAACTACCTGCGCTACATGTTTGACCATACACTCGACATTGGAGTCTTTGTGAATGATGTTCTTGTTTCAAGAACTGGTCCAATGTGGGCATGTGGCAGATCATCATTTGTAGTCCCATTCGGGTGTCCAGTTGGAAGCGGTCCTTGTCATATTGACGTCCGCTTCCAACTTCAATTTGCTAATTCCGACGACCTGCAGCCCACCCCGCCGGTGAGCGCCGAGGTCAACGCCATTAGTGACGTAAAAATCGATGACAGACTTCTCTGGGTGAGGAATCAATACAGATGAGTGCAATCAAATCAGCAACTAACACGCCAGGAACAGTCGCATCGTTCGCTGCCACAAATACTGTGTATTCCAACATAGTTGCTGGAACTGCAGCTTTGGATTCAACAAACACACAGACTGAATGGGTATCACAATCACACATCTCTGATGATGGATTTGAAAGCTTCAACAGTGATTTTGAACAATATTGTAATGCTACAGGCACGTTCGTAATGGGTTCGCCTGCCAGTGAAACATATGTTGTTATCGATCTTAGTGGCGACCCAATGAGAATCAGTCACACATACAACTGGATCGAGGCTGGGGAACGTCTTCGTGTTCATGCAGATATCAATGTTGACGATATCGGTTTCACCTTTCCAGCCGGGGCGCTGATGAGCGGCGAGGAGGACATGTTCTATCTTCAGCTCTGGTATCGTGAATCGACTGGCGCATACTTTCCATTCTCTCAAGAATGGGGATGGTCACCTACATCCTACCCGACGAACGTCATCATGGGTACCGTCTTCGCCGGCAACGTAACCACATTGAAGTTACGTTGTAATGAAAGAGAGCGCAATCGATTCAAATGTTCTGTCACTGGATTCCTCACGGCTATCGCCGGCGGAATTGACAGGGTTGAACTGAGGGCAAGGGTGGTTGACGACGCACGCCTCACTGTCAACTTTAGATATGGTGCTATGACCGCTTTCATGGTGAGGAGTTAGATGGCATATGTGACACCAACAATCTTTGCAGCAGGTAATATACCTTCTGCAGGCTTAGCGACAAATAACACAGCTTTACGCACTTATCTCAACGTAGGCATCGTTACTGGTGACATACTAGACGCTTCAGTGAATACAACAGATATCGTCAAAGGTGAATTTTACGGTGTAATACCGGACCACCAGTTTACAACTGGCGATATGTACACGCAATTTAATGATATCCTCTTAACAGAGCGTATATTGTTCACAGCACATACAAGACCGTTTGATATGACATCTGACGACGGTCCATATTCGCTTATCGCAAACAGTGGAAAGCGAATAGTCCTTGAGAAAGACGGAAGTGTCATCTACAGTGTTGGTCATCTCACTCGAGGCTTCGCCAATCCTCAGCTTTCACCTTCACGATTGTCAAACGATATGTATGTAGGACACGCCGCAGGCGATGTCTTAGTCCCAGACACCGACATACAGCGATGCACAAGAGGTCGGTGTTTTACAGAAGACGGTGAGGATACCTTAGCCGCACCGGTTGATTCTGATGCCAGTGGAAACGTAACATACGGCCTTGGCGCGCTCGGCCTGTATAGTAGACGCTATAATACACATCGTTTCGTATTCCCATATCTTACAGCTGGTATTCATCATTTTTATATGGCAATCGTTCCTCGTTGTGATGGGGGAGAGGTTATTTGCCTCTCATCACAGATTGAGGTTTTTTATGTAAATCAAGCACAGGAGGGCTAAATGGCTACAAACACTTTAGGAAAAGAATCTGGTATGACTGACGCTGGCCGTGCTGGTGTAGGCGGATCAATTGGCAGCGTTGCAGGCACCTTACTTGGTGCTTACTTAGGCGGACCAGTCGGCGCCTCCCTCGGCGGAACATTAGGTGCTGGCATAGGTGGTGCCCTTGACAGTGCAGGCGGTCCTGATAAGAGCCGGCAAGAACTTGAAAATGAGAGGCGGTTGCTCAAGCTGCAGAAGCTTGAGGAGCAGAATATGCTCGGTCTGTCCGTTGAAGAAAAAGATGCACTCCAGTTGCAGCAAGTCACAGCAGGAGGTGCTAACCTACAACGGATGCAGGACATCTCCGCTCAGGCAGGTGCCGCAGGGATGGCAACTGGGGCTGGTCAAGATCAGCTGAGAGGGGCAGCGGCTGGTCAATCATCAGCGCTGATGCTAGCCAATATCTCCAGAGACATTCAACAGAAGGATATCATGCGAAAGCGTGAACTTGAGGAAGAAATGAAAGCCCTCACTGCTTCTATTAGTGAATATGAGGAGCGTATAAATGCAGAGGAGGCGACAAAGACTAAGGAAACAATTTCCGGAGGGATGGATGCATTTAGTATGGCTCAAACAGCAGAAGGTGCACCTATTTCCCAGCCTGAGATTTCAGCAGCGAAGAAACAATATGGTTTTGAAACAAATGAAGAAGCACTTGAGTTTATTCAATGGCAAAGATCTAATGGGGCAGGTGCTGCAGAATATTCGTCTCTAGTATCAGGTGGTGGAGAAGCAGCAGCAGCTGGGGCCAATCCTGCATACACATCCACTATTTCCTCGGTTCCGTTGTAGGAGGTTAACACAATGGCAATTACACAAATCTCAAAAGGCGTATGGCATCAGACACCTGAAAGTGCAGAAAAATACAAGGGGTCGGCAGCATCGAGTTATCTTAGCGCTTATACTAAGGAACGTACGAAGATGTGGGAAATGGCTCAGGCACAAGCAATGAGTGAGATGGGCATCTCATCAGATAATTATAAAGCACAAATGGAAATTTACGGCAACTCGCTAAAAGCTTCAGATGCCCGACTGGCGAAAGTAGATGCAGACATATCTGCTATAAGACGCGGTGAGATTGATGCTCAAGATGCTGCACTTCAGACTGGTGCGGAGATGGGAGGGAAGAGGGCAAAGGCAGAAGCCGACCGGGATGAGAAGCGTAGGGAGATGACAGGAGGAACAGCACCATCTTCGTCGACAACGGTCACAACAACTGCACCAACAACCTCCAGAACAACAGGCGGCAGTAGTAGCGGTGGCGGCACGGCTGCTACAAGAACTAAATCGCCTGACGTTGACGCCGTCGACGCAGCTATCAACAACCTCTCCTGGGAGCAGCAGGTGGTTGCCATCCCAGGCCAATTACAACCAGGTGGACAGTTTTACAAGAACACAACTACTGATCAACGTAAATTCGACCAGAAAATTATGCTTGAATCAAGACGTGATGTGAGGCAGGCCGAGTACGAAGCCGGTGGCATGTCTCCTACCGCTGCCAGGGAAGGAGCAGATAAGGATATCGACGCAGCCTTGGGGACCGAGGCGCCTCTCGCGCTAAGGGAGTACAAAGAAGGAGGAGGAGGAGCAGGAGGAGCAGTAGGAGCAGTAGGAACTTCTGGAGGAGACAGGGTAACCACGAAAGAAGGTTCCTACCGCACTTCTACGACCCAACGTTTGGGGAGTCCAGGCCGACCAAAGTATCCAGGGCTGCCTGCGGAACTCCCACCAATTGAAAATGTTGATGTAGCAATAGCGAGTCGTGATGCTGAAATTGAACGGCTTATGGCGGAGCGGACAGAAATATTGAATGAACGAGGCGGTATTAGTCGTCCAGTGGCTGGACAGCGTGGAACAGCAACGGACTTACTCACAAGAACACGTGATATCTTTGGTCGGACAGCAGGTAATGTTGGACCGAAACCATATGAAACACGGCTACAGATTGACAAACTGCTAAACGCTTCTCCTAAGGAGCGGCAGGCCCTTCTTGCTGAATTCAATTCACGAGGGCGCCTAACACAGGAGGAGATAGATAGCTCACGTCTTCCGGCATTTGACGCAGAAAAAGAGGCAGCTGAGATTAAGGAAATTGAAGCCGGATTAGCGGAACAACCTCCTCCTGTTGAAGAGCCATTCGTTTCTAAGTCCTTCTTGCCAATGCCTCAGATTGACCCAGACGAGATGGCCCGGCTCTTCAATAGAACTAGAGCTGAAGAAATGGGGCCTATGCCAACGACAAACAGACGCCCTGGAGTAGATTATGATGTCGATCTAGGTGAGAAGCAGGAAGGAATTACTGAACCTATTCCTGAAGAAGGTAGGAGCGGCACCCTTCTTAATCCTCCAGCCGACCTCGACCTGAGTGACATGGCCCCTCTTCCGTCTGCCGCCGACCTTGACTTCGATGTACGTCTAGCTGAGCAAGAACGCCAGAAGGCGGCAGCTGAACGGAAAAGGGTGGAAGCTGAACGTCGGAAGTCGGAGACTGACCGTATCAGATCTGAACTCGAACAGTTTCGCGCTCATCAAAAGAAGAATAAAGATCTAAAACTAAATCTTGATACTCTATTCCCAGAAGGGATGTTCCAGACTCCTCCGCAGCGTATTGACGCCCCTCCTCCTGAGAGAAGGGTGCTACCTATGCGCCCTGGTCTTGTGAATGAACGACCTCAGGAACTTATAGCAGAGTCTCTGCCTATGACTGTTGATCGGAGTCGTATTCCACCGCCAGGTAGTATAGGAACAAAATCTGAAGGAATCATTGCACCTCCTCCTGAAGAGGTGGCCAGGGAGCCGATGGACCGAGGCGGAAGGTGGAAGTTCACCGAAGATGATAAGCAGTTCTTGCAAAGCATGGAAGCACTGAGCACCATATTCGAAGGTATCTCAAACATTCCAATAAAATTTGTAAATCAAGCAATCGACAAACTCCAACCAAGTCCTGCGGCTCTGAAAAGTGTTGGCCTCGTTGATACAAAACCCAGCGCCGGTGTTATAGCAGAATCTGAACCTATGACTGTTGATCGGAGTCGTATTCCACCGCCAGGTAGTATAGGAACAAAATCTGAAGGAATCATTGCACCGATACCGGAAGAGGAAGCGAGGGCCCCGATGGACCGAGGCGGAAGGTTGAAGCTTTCAGAGGGTGACCTTGCATTAATGCAGCAGCTGGAAGCACTCCAAGCCCTCTTCCCAGAAGGTGTTCCTGAAGAGATCAGAGCACCGGTAGCAGCCTTGCGGAGACAGGCTGCTTTTGCACCTAATAGCATTGGAAAGTTTAACACGGCTCCGACGGCAGCTAGTGTATCTTCTTCTGACCTCTTCTCCACTCCTGTTGATAGGAGTCGTGGAGCACCTCCAGGAGATGAAAAGAAAGAGGGCCAAATCGTTGACATTGGAGAACCTCAGGCGAAGGCTAACGGGGTGTCTGAACGCAGCGCAATGAAGGCGCCTCCTGGTAAAGGAAAACCTGATGCAGTAGCAGCGGCGGAACGTACAATGAAAGCGGCAGGTGTGGTGCAAGGCGCTGAGACTAGCGCAAGTGTGCTTGGCACGACCACCCTCGGGGTTGATAAGAAGGACAAGGGAGGAACGAAGGGTTACTACTTGATGCAGAGATATCAGGAGGCGATGGAACTAAAGGATAAACCCCGGCAGCTCGATAGACTCATTGCATCTGGTCCTGGTCTTGTTGCATACAAGATCTGGGAGGCAAACAAGTCGGTTGGGGCGACAGTTAATAAGGGATGGGAAGCACTCGCGAAGGAGTTCGAAGGAAATGTAGAAGACCTTAAGGTTGCACACCGTGTTCTTCTTGCTCTTGATATGAAAAACAAGGCTCAAAACACACCTGTAGAGAAAGCACCATAAATGGACAAAAAAGATCAAGAAATATACGATAGAATAGTAGCTGAACGAAAGGCCAAGCAGGGGGGAGGAACGGGTGTCTTATCACCCCAACCGCCGGCATCCCCCCTGCCCCTGGGCGCCGTTCCACCGGTGCCGGTAGGAGACGGTAAAATTCTTACACCGAAGGAGGTGAAAACACAGTCGTCGTCGGTGGAGTCAATCAAGAAAATCATAGAAGGAAAGGGTAAAGAAGAAGCACTAAAGAAGCTGGAAGCTGGGATAGCAGACGCCACCTCCTTCAGTGATTATGCAGCACTTGCAAAGATTCGAGATGATGTAAATAAATTCTATCAGCCTGGTGATCTTGTCGGATACTCTGGTGACAAGCCTGTTCGTCAGTATGAAAAGAGTGTTATGGGATTGCCATTTGGTTTTGCGGCTGAACCTACAGCTTCCACCGCACCTCTAAATGTTCCAGGTCCACAGATTAAGAGTGGGATGGCGGCCCTCGCCGACGCTTTTGCACCTCAGACAATAGTAGGTCCAGTTGTGCTGAATGCACTGGCCGTCAATCCAAACATTATGAGTTCAAGGGCGTCAGAATTATTCCCAACGAGTCTCTTTGAAAAGGATGAAACTGGAAAGGTCCTCACTGGTGTAGACAAGAAGCAGGCAGAAGAAGGTTATGAAGGCCTGATTGAGATGACAAAATACCTAATTGCACAGAATCCTAAACTAGGTGATGAACAAATTAGGGCACTTGCTGCAAGTGAGTATGCTTCACTTCCATCAGCTCTGGATATGACCAGCACCACCCAGCCACCTATCCGCGTAGAACCAGGTCGATCAGCAGCCGATTCAACAAATCCTTACGTGACGCAAACGGTTAATGCTGATGTTCCATCACTCACCAAGCCGCAAATGGAATTTATGCGAGCATCTGAAGCTGCAAGTTATGGAAGACGAAAGGATGACTTAATAGCTCAGCTAAGAAGTCGCCTCTCCAGCGAGACCGTCACTGTTCCAGACACTGAGAAGCTCTCGAAGATGGCCGGAGGGGAATATGATCCTGACTCTGGGGAGCCATATCCTACCGTCACAAGGGTTCGCACCCCTGCCGAGGTTGAATCTGCACTTGCCTACCAGTCAACGGCAGAATTAAAGAAACTCGAACTACCTTGGTGGTCGAGTCCTTTGAGAGAAGACATGATTAAAAATCCTGAGAAGTATGTAGCATCAGAGAGCATGTTAGGCACGAAGGTCTATGCAACTGGCGCTATAAAAGAAGGTGTAGGTGCACGGACCCTGCGACAAATACTCTCTCCAATGAATGTTGTCTCCACCGCAATCACGTCTGGCACAATCAGAGGGGCGGAAGCAGTCGGTCGGGCGGTGGCAGGTACTGGAGCTTCTGTGCCATCAGCTCTCGTGGAAGCAAGGGAAGCTCGTGGTGGAAAAGCTGCAAGATATTCTGATGATTTTCTTGGTGACTTACAAGACTCTATCGCATTCAATCGGTCAGCGGCTGCAACGATACAGGACAATTTTAAGGCCATCGGGGCCTACGGCTCCGCCTCCTCTGGATTAGGATTTGGTCTTGGACTTGCGCTCGATATCATCAGCCCTCCAGTAGCTGGGTTACCAACAGCTGCTATTGCCGGCAAGAATGCGTTCAGCGCAACCAGAGCAGCAAAAGCTGCTGGACTCATTACGGGGTCCCCTCTTGCGGCTGGAGTAGTAGATGCAAGTGTGGCGTTCAGGAATGCGTGGACGTGGGGAGACATGGTAGGCAGGGGTACAGTCTTTCCAGGTTCAATAAAGATACTCGCTGCTGAAGACACAGGAAAAGCACTTGCAGCCCGTGCAGAGCTAAAGGCAGTAAGTGACCTGCGCCAGCGGAAAGTGTCGAGTTTCAGCAAGGATGAGGTGTTGGAAATCGTGAACAAATACGGTGACAGCACACTAAGTAAAGATTTGGCGGCGGCACGGACCCGCCAGGAATTCGATGCCCTCATTCAGGAGGTTGTGGCTCCTATAGCAAATATAGGACCTAAAGGATTCTGGTCTGGTAGCAAGCAACTTGTGCAGCGGTTTGAAGATTTTAAGAAAATGGTTGATGACCCAAACGCTGCTATAGCATATCCAGAACTGATGAATCCAGTCATCATCCAGGCTGGGGCTCGTGATCAGGTGGCGCTTGATGCTCTGTCAAGAGCAGGTGGACCAGCTCGAGGGGGGAAGGGTCAGCTGTTGACCGGCGAACGTATCGCTGCAATTCTTCATCTTCGTAATCTTGCCATGGAAACACCTGGTACACTAAACACTTCAATCGGTGCGGTTGTGGCATTCGATGCATACAACAAAGCTACAAAGGCGAAAGGTTTTGCTGAATTTGACGACCTTGTGATGGTTACGGAACGATTCATTGCAGCACCTCTCACAGCTCAAAAGATTGCGGATGGTCTGGCAAAGACACCGAATTTCAAATTGTTCAAAGAGATTATTGAAAACCCTAATATCACACAAGTCCCATCAAGAAAAGGCTCTATTGAACGAATTGTTCAGGTGATTGAACTCACCGCCGACCAGGCGGTAGCGATAAACAAAATTGTTAGGGGGTTGCGCCAGACAGGTCGTCTCCGTTCTAACGATGCAAGATTAATCAACGAATTGTTGATTACAAAGAAGGCAAGAATAAGTGTGGATAATCTTCGTCTACTCTCTGATGCGAACATCGAAGACTATCTCATCCGGGAGGGGCTTGCAATCGATACGAATCTTGTAAGAGCGGTGCCGAAGGGTGTCCCAGGCAAAAAGCTTGGAATTGGAGACCGGTACGAACTTGCCGAGCAACTTGCTGCAAAAGAAAAAATCTTTACACCTGCCAATATGCGAAGTGTTTTCGATGGGATGGCAACAAGGTACAAGGCGATTATCGGCGACGAAACGATGGCGGCTCAGCTTCTCGATCTTCCACCATCTGTGATGAAACGAATCGAACATCTCAAGAATCAAGTGAGCCTCATCCCAGCCAGGACCAAGGAACTTGTTGAGGGCATGACCAACGGCAGAAACAAGGAACTGATTGAGGAATGGGGAGGTAGTACGTTAGGAAAACCAACGATGCAATTGTCACCAACCGAAGCGCTAGACGTTGTGATCCGGGGCCGAAACGGAGTAGACAGTGAACAATTTGTTGAAGAAGTCTGGAGACTCCTGCGGTCGTATCAAGTCGACAAACCAATATTTTTCGGTAGATGGCTGAACCGTTCATTTGCAGCCGGTGTAATCGAAGAGTCTCACAAAGGCATCATCAAAGCATCGGCGAAGCAGTTGTATGAAGGAGCGACGGCAGAAGATGTAATTAAAGGTATGATTGTGGAAGTAAATAAACTGAAGCTTGAGCCTGGTAAAACCCGCATTGCTCTCACAGAAAGTAACATGCCAGACATTATTGGAGCAGGCATACAATTACGAGAGTCGGCTCGTATTCAGGATGTAATCAAAAACGTTTATTTGCTTGATGGTGCAATCTCTACAAAGATAAACAAATCCGCAATCTCGGTGGAGCTTGCCAAGATTAAAGGCATATCGCCTGAAGCAGCTTCTACTGAAGTCCTGACGGCCGCCTTAAGGGCTCTGCCTCGGGAAGGAGGGAGCCCCTCATTGGCTGATGTAATAGAACAATTAAATGCGGTTGACCCACAACGGGCCGTTGCTTTGCTGGAGCCACAGATTCAGGATGCTCTTAAACTTTCAATGCCTGAGCTCGTTATGGCGACTCAACAGATTGAAAGACGAGCAGCATTGGCGGGGAATAACCTCGAGGATGTTCTGAAGATAATCGCAAGATCAGAAAAAGAAACAATTTCCAAGAGCATGATTACGGGTCAGCAAATTGACGACAGCATCACACAATTCTTTAGCAAAGAAAATTTTATCCCGTTGATGGAGGCAGTCTCCAAGAATTTGCCAGCTGGTCGAACAGGAGGCCAGAAGGTGAGGGAATGGTTTGCGGACGCTTTCCAATTCCTGGGGGCAATGCGGTATCATCTGATGCTCTACACTCGTCCAGGTTATCACTTCACCAACTTCTTCACAGCACCTGCTATGATTCAAGCAATCGGTGGAAGTTCAGCGGTACCTGGAGCTGCTTCATTTGCGTTGGCTACAAAAACCATTAGCGCAAACTCGCCTATCGTGACGGATGCACCATTTTCTATAAGCACGCTCATCGCTCAGCGAGAAGCAAATCGAAATGCTATCGCGTTTATTAATCCACTCGGCAAACCTTACACTTTCAAAGATTTGTATGACATCGGCATCGGGTCTGGGCTACTGAAGTCCGAACAACAGGTGCTCTTCTCTGCTAACAGCTTCAATGAGTTTAATGAATACGTTGCAAAGACGATGAAAGCTCCAGCAACGTCGAAGAAAGTGTTCGATGTCACCAGATGGATCGCCACAATACCGTCGGAGGTGGCAAACGCATCCGATAACTTGTGGCGCCAATCTGTTCTTATTCAGGCCCTCAAGAGAGGTGAGCCGGAGTCTATCGCACAAGGTATCGCAAGGAAGTCTCTTCTAGATTACAGCACAATATCGGAGGTGGAGCGGAAAGTTGCATCCAGGTTCTTGCTGTTCTATTGCTTCTCCCGTGCAATGGGAGAGAATGTGGTAAAACTGCTATCAAATCCTGTAGGTGCTGCTCGGGTGGTGAAGCAGCTTACTCTTCTGAAGGACACCCAGAAATTCTTATGGGAAGTGACTGGTGGTGACACATGGAATATAGAACGCCTGGCAATGAGCGATAAAGATCTTACCCGTTTAATCTCGTATGTGGATACCGATATCGATGGGAAAGTCTATAAACGTGGTGGTGTGGGTGTTCCACATGCCGAAGGAGTTAGTATGTTGGCGAATCTTATGTATGCGAAAGACATCTTTCAATTTGTAGGAGGTCAGTCATCACCTATGCAGTACCTTGACCCACTCTTAAAGAAGATTGTTAATGCAGACGCTGCATCCAAAGCTGAACAGTCACGGGATGACAAATTGCGGCTAATGAAACCAGAGCACGTGGTGGCATACAATCTGAACCCTTCAATGTTTGGCTACGCATTTGGAGAGCTCACGCCTTTGCAGCCTACCAGCGAAACATCAACAAACTACGACGGCAAGGAATGGCAGCTTTCGCCGGAAGGATACAAAATGTATCAATCGTTTAAAATCGGTGCTGAGCAATCTGGTTTCAATTCCACGTGGGGATATTGGACGGGGATCCTTAGCGACAAAATCATCAGGCCAGCAGTGAGGAGTAGGAAAGAAAAATTGTACAAATCGGTTGGTTTTGGACAAGAACCTCGCCTTACAATTGCACAACAGGAGGAGGCGCAATTACGCGACCTCGCAAAGGATGTAGCTGAACGTGACGCAATCTATCGCAAACAGGCGGGGCTCACTGAAAAGAAAGAGATTGAGTCGCAGTAGTAAACGTCACACATTAACGAAATACTTATCTAATAGGAGAAGAAGTCATGCCATCAGTATCAAAATTCTATCACACCGTCGAAGCCACCACCGTACCTGCCGCTGCAAACACCTACGCGGTTATACGAAGTGTCACGATTCCTCTACAAAC
>Ga0181365_1000041_pt1 | contig 23080 bp, 2 predicted proteins | sample Fa13NDMM110DN_FD_130097 | JGI IMG/M metagenome (GOLD analysis project Ga0181365, IMG submission 130097) | Freshwater viral communities from Lake Michigan, USA - Fa13.ND.MM110.D.N | ecosystem: Environmental > Aquatic > Freshwater > Lake | place: USA: Michigan | collected 2013-09-24
AAATAAAGTAGCACATTCTGTTGCTAAAGTAGTTCCATCAATATATATACTACCTAATTGAGTGTTAATACCTACAATATTAAAAGTTACTGTAGGAGAAGGGTAATTACAACAAGGATATGTTATATTAATACTTGGCAGTACACCATTAAAATAGGCTAATGCTGGTGTAGGGCAACTTGGGTATATTGTAGGAGAACAACTCATGGTTTTTTATTATTATTCAAAAGTAAGTAATTAGTGATAAATTTAGTTGTTTTTTTGTATTTCTTTTTTGTATTTCTTCTTTTTAGCTTTATCACTCTTAGTACCAGAAAGATTACCTGAAACAGCCTCTATTGATTTATAGAATCCTAAATTCTTTTCAGCCCATTTATCCAAAGCACCTTCAGTTGTACCCAATAAAGCCGGGAATACTTCAAGTTGTTTCTTAAGGGCAGTAAGAGCAAAGAATGGTTCAGCTATAGCATTAAAATAATCATTTGGTTTATAAGGGTTTATCATATCTTGGATACTATAGTTAAAAGCTTTGCCTATTGGGCTACTCATAACTTCACTCGCATGTCTTCTTTCTTCTTCAGTCATTTCATCATCACCAAATAAGATAGGAAGTACAGATAGCATTATATTTGCAAATATGATATCATGTGTTACTCTAATAAGATTAATTCTACGAATATCTTTTTGATTTTTCCACATTTCAGATATAGTCTTATAATCTCCAGAAGCAGATATCTTACGAGCCTCACTCCATAGACCAGCAATTGACTGAACCATACCTTCCATATACATATGCTCTTTAACAACAGTTGCCTTAGTTTCACCACCAATTTCAACATCTTTTACAACATAATCAAAAATAGCTGGATTTTCATTGCCCTTAAGATAAAAGTTCTGAAGTTTGTCTGGTAAATATCTTTTAAATACAGCAAACATCTTACCAATAGAATGAGCCTCTAAGTTTAAAGCAGTAGCGTCATCATAAGCACCTCCTGTAATAAATTTATCACTTATGGTTTTAATACTATCTCTTAAATCATTATCAAAAGCTTGTGGTAATTTTGAATCTAAATCAACCTTACCAAAAAATATACCCTGCTCTTTCATATTTTTAAGAAGTTCCATCTTGATTAGTTTACCATTTTCTGTAAGCTTACCATCTTTATACATACGAGCATCTTTTGTTTCATCGTATATTAAATCTCCATCTTTATTGAGTCTATGTGCATCTAAAACACCTTTATTGTTCATGTATGCCAATAAAGATGCAGTACGTATTCCATAATCACCAATAAACTGACCAAAGTACCCATGTCTAGTATCTAAAACAGCCTTTGTAGTAGGTAAGTGTCTTGGATTATTTAATAGGTTAGAACGATCCATACCAGCCATCTTATACTGCCAAGATAAAGCTTTGGCAAGCATTGGATTTGTACTTATAGTACCAAGGGCTTTAAATGCATCTTTCTCTCCATATAACCCTTTTGCTCCAGCAGCGGTATGTGAAAACGCAAGTGCTTGAAACATTAAAGAATTTAAAGATAAATTTTTAAAATCAGCAAATACATTAAAAAATAATACAGCAGCAGCGGTAGTTGAACCTGCTACATTTATAATATCATCAACTTGTATTTTTACATTACCAATTTTAATAGCAGAATTAATTCTTTTTCTCTTACCCATTACTATGAAATCATTCATATCACGCATGTAAGCACGAAGATTTGTAAGTCTTCCATCTAATGGATTATCACTTGCCTTAGCTTCATAATTGTGTAATATAGTCTGAGCAGCAAGATACATACTCTGTGTTTTATCTAACTCTGTTTTTTGATGATGGTTCATTGTAAAATAAGCCATTACAACTTCAAGATTTTGCTCTACTTCATCTTGATTAGTTTTTAAACTCTTTTGAATCTCTTCAGGGGTAACGCCATTAATAGTAATTTTACCTGTTGAATTATCCATATAAAGACCAATTTTATTCATTCTTTCTGCTGAACCAAAAGGAGAATTTCCTGCTTGGAATAAAAATTGATCAGAAACTTCATATGGAGAAGTTGCACCTTTATCTATATAATCAAAGAATTCATTTGAAGTAGAATATTTTGTTAGCCATTGCTTTAAACCAGCAATAGCATCTTTTGTGAAAATCTTTTCAGAAACACGCTTTGCCATAATAGGAACCATACCGTCTTGCCAGTTAGCATCATACCAGTTTTTAGCATCTTCTAATGAAAGACCTTTAGCTATTTGTTTTTCTATTAAACCTTCTTTAATGGTTTTAACAATATAATCGCCAAGCTCTAATTCATCTTTTGAAAGTTCAGATTTTTTTACTGCTTCTAACGACTTTAAGTTTCCACTATGATGAATAGAATAACTATTTATATTGCGAACATTTCCTTGTTTATCTGTAGCATCAGTGTGAATATATAATCTTTTAAAATATTTATATCCAACATCTGTAAATCCAAAAGGAAGTTTCCTTATTTTATCCATGATCTTATCAAAACCAGTTTTATAAGATATATATTTAGTTTTTCCTGTTTCAATAGCACTCATAACACTAGTTCTATACATATCATATGCAGGATTACTAATATTATAGTTAAGACCCAAGAACCCAACAAGGTCACTTATATCTTCCATTTTTTGATCTTTAGGGCCTTTATATGTTATTAGCTCTATAGCTTTTGATAAATATCTCATTTCTTCATTAGCAACAATATCAACTTCTTTGTCTTTACTATACTCTCTAATGGCATTAATACGTTTAGTAAGCATACGTATTACATCTGGTCTAAAGATATTATGTCCAATTAGATTATCATTTTTTTGAAGATTAGTTCCCATTTCTTCAAATTCAAAAGCCCTAGTATCAACAGGTTTTCCTGAGTCTAACGATTCATTAAAATACCTTTCTTTTACATCATAGTAAAATGAAGCAAGGGAAGTTAAATAATTAACTTCAGGAATATCAAATGCTTTAGGGTTATTAATTAAATCTTTAAGTTCTTTAGGAAGGATATCTTTTATAATAGGGTCTGTTAAGATAGCCTTCATTTCTGGTAAGTAATCCCAATACATTACATCATAGCTCTCTGAATTAGACTTACCAGTTGGTTTAATAATACTCATTTTATCAATTACTATATTAGGATTCTTTGAATGAATCAACATAGCAGAAAGCATAAGATTAAACTTTCTCATACCAGCTTCTGTTTTTAAAAGTCTAAAAGAACCCTGTTTAATAGCATTAGGATTATATTTAGTAATAAAATCAGCAAGGTATTCAGCAGAACCAGATGGAGTTAATTTGGTAGTTAATTGCCGTGTGGTCATATCCATTATAGAAATATGGGCTTTACCAGAAATATCTGAATCAGAATGAATTATAATAGGGTCAAATGTTTCTTTATCAAAAAAATCAGATTTAAACTTACTATTAGAAAGAAGATTTACTACATCAGTTGTTGGATTAACAGCAAACTTTCCTTTTAACCAAGGAAGATTAGACTCTACATCTTTACTAAAAGATGTATATACATTCCCTTTTAAGAAATTAACAAGACTGTCTTTTAAAGTAACTTCATAACTAGACCTTTCTTTAATAATTTGTTTTGCAAGATTTGTTACTGCATCTTTATCTGTAATATTATCTAATTCATAAACTTTACCATTAGCCATATAAGTAAATTTTCCAAATACAGCAAACTTGGATGACATTTCTTTTATAATAGCATTGTAAAGATTATTAACAGCAGTTACGTTATTCGGATCATTACCCTCTTTTTTAATATCTGCTCTTACCATAGCAGTGATAAAATCATTATTATTAGTGATTTTATCAACCTTAACTCCAAACCCATAATAATTATCCCTAAGTTCTTGTGGTGTTGGATCTTTGGATCCATTGGCTTTGCTTGCGTCTTTAGCCATTGACTCAGGAAGATACATGTTATACCCTTGACTTGAATCGTATTTATTTAGTTGACTAACTTCAAACATAGACTCTCCTTCCATATAGCGAGAAGAAACAGCCATTACCTCATCAAATACAGAATTAAGTTCTTTTGGAATGGCTTTACCAAAAAACAAGTCTTTCATAACAGATACAAATTCCTGCCAAATATTCTTTACCCCAAGTTTAGCAACTTCAGGGTTCATAGCATTCATCTTCATCATTACATCTTGAAAACTCTTTTTTGTAAATATTTCAGATAAGAATTCTTTTGGATTAGATATAGCATATTCTATGGTTCCACTAATTGAATTTATCTCATCTATTGTTTTATCTGCAAGAGCTTTATTTATATTTTTACTTACATAAGCATGAAGATCAACAATGTATTTAGCAAATACACGCTCATTATTTTTTAATGGCTTTCCTGCTAAATAACGATTTAATACATCTGAAGAATAAACATGAGTGACCTCGTGAAGACCTACACGTTCAATTCCACCAGCACTATTAGAAATATCACTATTAAAAACAATAATATTATTTTCTTGATCATAGTATGCAGCAACCCTACCAACATCTTCTTGTGAAAATCCTTTAAAAGCTTCTGGATTAGCTATAGCTGATTTAAATATGACAGCAGTACTTTTAAGTCTAGCAGACATATTGGATTTCAAAAATGCATCTGCTAATATAGCCATTGGATGATTTAATGACTTAGAAGATATAGAACTAACAAGAGAGTGATTATTACCAATAGTAAAATAATCATTTGTAATAGCAGTATTGTAATTTGGAATAGCAGCAGGATCTACACTTTTAAGAACCTGTTCTCTGGTTTTAAAATCAACTCCTGGGTAATTAGAAGATCCTTCAAAGTCATTTACCATAGAAGCATCTAATGGGTTTTCACTAGAAGTTAAATTATCTAATGTAATTTTTAATCCAGTCTTACCTCCAACACGAAACCTCTTGACATCGACTACTTGACCTGTTTTAACAATATATTTACCATTTTTATATTTAGATAAAACATCGTAGTCAGAAGACATATCAGCAGGATTAATAGTAACAGTTCTACCATTATTTAAATCCTTAAGTTTCTTTAATGGAATAATATGAAGAGTACGACCTTGATCTGACTTTCCATAAACCTCTTTAACTGTAGAATTTACACCCCAACTTGAAAGCATTTCAGAAACTCTGTTAGTTACACGAACATATCTCCAAACAGGATTATCTACAGATGCCCCTTCTACAATTTCAGGATCTTCAATTTTTTCAAGTTTAAATAAACCCTTATATAATTTAGGTTCATAAGTTATTTTCTCTCCCGAGATAGGAGTATAAGCAGATATAAATTCAGGGAATTCTTCTATTGGACGATATTCAGGATTATTTTCAGTACGATATTTAGGAATAATACCACCTTCATAAGTCTTATCGGTACTCTTATCACTGTATTTATAATTAAGTTCAAAGTCACCTTTAATATTTTCTGTTCTTGAATTACTTGGAAGATGATCAAGCATATGAACAGCAAGCCTATCTTCATATCTTAAAGCAATAGAACCAGCTTGTTGATTTATATTAGAATGCAGTTCTGATAAGAATGAGTCATAATTAATAAGATAATCCTTGCTTATTAAACTAGCAGAAGACCCTTTCTTATCTGACACACCATCTTCAATAAGGTGATAATTAAACATTAAACTTTCCATATCAATGCCAGTGTAAATCTTTAATTGCTTTAAAGACTCTTGAATACCGACTTTTATATTATCTGATGCATTACCTAAAGATGGAATAGTAAGATATTCATCTCCATTTTCTTTAGAATAAATCTGTAAATTCTCTAAAAATAAATTAAGATTATTGCCATTACCATCAACTAATGTTCCAGGCCTTTTCTCAAACTTGGATGGATTAGCTTTCATATCTCTTATTAATTCATGAAGATTGTATTTATATTTAAGTTGTCCTTCTGGTGTAGAAATATCAGAAGTGCCAGAGATAGTCTTTGTATTGTAATCATAATTTAATCCAGTATTTTCTAAACTTTTTCCACGAGTTTCAAGGTACATAGAAGAAATTACTTTATTACGAGCAACAACCATTTCATCATAAGCATCTTGATACTTTATTCTTGTTTGTCTTGATTTAGAAAGAAACAGCTCTTCTTGTATCTTAAATACATTATTACTACTTAAAATATTTTTAGAAAGTATATTATCAAATTTATATAATGAATTAATATAAGATTTAATATGAGGAAGGGTATCCAAGAATTTATTAAAATCCAAGAAGTTTCCAAATACAGCATTTGCTTCATCAATTAACTCTTTTTCTGAAGGTATTTTAACCACACCCATTTTAGCTACACTGTTAATAGTAAATTGATTAACAACAGCATCTTGTGCTCTTGTATCAGCAACCCTACTAGCCTCAGAAGGTGATTTTAATTCTTCAAGATTCTTTAAATAATCATATACTTGCCACTCTGAAGATTTGATACCCTGATTGATACCAAGAACTTTGGCTACCTTAGATAGCTTATCTCCAATAATCATTACTTTCTCTAATGCAGACACATCCGAAGAATAACTATCTAACCAATTAAGAGTTTTATTAAAATTGTATTCTATAGTTTTGTCTTTATTAAACTCTGTTACACCTTCATTTATATCTCCATCTAATGGATCATAATCAATCATTTCTTGATTTTCTAATTTATCAAGTTCTTCTTGACCTACGGCCTTATCAATTGTCTCTCCAGCTACAGCAACCTTAGTGGCCCTTTTAGGGATATAGCGTGACCACATTTTAATTGTTAATGCAAGATTATCAATCTTTTCAAGAATAGTATTAGTGATTTCTTCTTTCTTTTTTGTATCTAATGGATTTTTAAGGGCATCGTTTAACTCTGAAATCTCAGCCTTAGCTTTAGCAATAACTCCAGTCCATGATTTTGTAACAAAATGAAAGTCTTTTTTATTAGATTGATTAATATTTCTATATTGCATCACATCTTTTATTACAGACGAAACTTTAAAATTACTTTCTTTAATAAAATTAAATATAGTTTCTCCCGGAATATTCATCATAGACATCGCTATGATAGCATTTGCAGTAGTGGTATTGGTATTAAGTTCTCCAAGGTATCCTAATTTATTGTTATCCACAGCAGCCTGAAGAAGACTTGCTAAATTATTAACAATATCATAACCAGTATCTGTTCCTTGACTTCTATTTCTTTCAAAAAATCTTGAATAAGTCTTACCAAATAATTCAATAGGAGCAAAATGATCACCTTTTATTTTAGAAACAGAATGGTAAATATGAATATATGTTTTAATTGCATTGGCAAAAATACCAGGAAGCTCTTCACCGTCCATAGCTGAACGACCTTGTTTGCTGTTAGTAGTAACATCATTAAGAAAATCTTTAACAAGATTTTTTGCTTTAGTACCTTGAATTTTTCCTATAATAGACTCTAAAACATCTGTTCCTACAGGAGTGCTATTTGGAATAAGATTATCAGGATTTTTATAACTTTCTAAATTATTACTAATAATTTTATTTAGTGCAGCCTCTTCACTGTCTTCAGCAAATGCCTTTTGACCTAAACCAGGAATTGTTTTAGTAACAGCATGAACTTCATCGATGTCATAGTCAGAGTTATCGATTACGTTCTTCTTAGAAGATACAAGAACCGTATTTGAAATATCATTATCAAAGGCAATTACATTACCTCTAAATCCAGATGCAGAAGTTGATGCAGGAGTACGATTTAAGAACTGTTCTGTAATACTTATGAAATTTTCATAGTATTCAGACATCTTTTCATAAACTTCATTTATATCTATCTCTTTAATGCCATCATTTTCTTTTTCTTCGAAATTTTTATTATTTAATAATCTATTAAAAGCAATAGTTTCATTGCTAATACTATGAGTTTGTATAAGTTCTCCTAATGCTAATTTACGCTCTTCTGGTGTAGCACCTAGGTCATTATAATTGATTTCTCTACCATCTTTTGATTTAAATGTCAATATATCATCAACATCAAAATTTTTGTAGTAAAAAGGATCTTTAGGATTATTATTAAATCCAAACTCAACATACTGTTGGAATGGCATAATAATCTCATAAGGAGTTATTTTACCACCAGTAGTTATAATTTGCTTGACAATATCATTTTTTTGTTTAGGCGTAAGTCTAATAAAATCCTGTTGTTCTGGAGTTAATCTAGACACATCTCTCATTACACCATTTTTAAAGGCAAGAGCAAGTTGTTCTGGAGTATAGATTTTTGATAGATACTCAAAACTTTCAATATCAACTTCTTTTCCACCTTCAACAACATAAGCCTTAGTGGACTTTAATCCCTTGTTTTCACCAACACGTTCACCAAATAAAGCCTCAGGGCTATCTATGCCAGAAGCCTTTAACTTAACTAAAGCCTTTTCATATTGACTTAATGTAAATGCTTGTCCTTTATTATAACTAAGAACATCTGCACCTATTTCATACATAGTAACAAATTCGCCTGGATACTGAACATAGGCACCAGAAGACTTCATTTTTGGTTTTATCCCATTAGAAAACTCTAATCCAAGAAATGATCGTATAGATTTATTTAAAATTGAAAGATGGTTGCCAAAACGAATATCACCAACAATTTCAACAGTATTTCCAATATTAGGCATTGAACCAATCTTTTCTCTTAATAGTTTTTTAATCCCATCAGCTCCTACCTTACTTAATTTTTTTGTATTAGAATCATTAAATTCAGTTAAATTATGTAAAGTTGATTTAGTTTCCTTTTCATTACTTTTACCCATCATCAACGTAGTGCCCATCTGCTGAGAATAAGTAGATTCACTATCTCTTGACTCTTTGTTTAAATCAAGTACATACAACCTTGAATTCATATTCGCTTCAAATGTATCAGCTCCTGTAAACTCTTTGCCTAAATCAACGACAGCGGCTCCTGAATGAATTTTAGCAACACTAGGTGGCATTAATCGGGATGCATAAGCATCACGAATATCTATTAATTGCCCCTTATCATTTATTACTTGACGAGCTTTATTTACCCCATCACTAACTTGGAACATCCAATCAACAACAGCCTCATCATTCATTTCAAATTCAACAAGCTTATCATAAAGAGTGACTAGTTTTCCATTATCTTCAAACTTCTCAATACTAAGCATCTTACGTTCTATTTCTCTAAATTCTTTAGAGTTTTTACGGTATCCTTTTAAGTTCATTGTAGATGACTTTAATGATACCTTTTTACCAGTAAGTAGATTTATACTATTGTAAATCTCTTTTTTATGACCAAAAGCATTTTTTACAACATTTAGACCAAGAGAATATTGTTGAATAATGCCATCAATACCAGTTTGCCACTCAAGACCATCAACAGAACTAGTAGAGTCTTTTATAGCATTGCCAAATAATCTTGCTATTGGGTTTTTGACATTCATTTGAGAATCATTGTAAATTATATATCTGGCAGTGTTTTTAAAACCTATGCCATTGTCTCTAATTGTATAATGTATTCCAGGGGTAGTAGCAGTATAGGTACGATGAGATATCTGAGATAAGTTATCATAAGCTCTTGAATCTCCCATTACAAAATCATTTATATGATTAGAATGGTTTAGGGAAGCCAATAAATAACCTTCATAAAAAGGATTTATCTCAGTAAAAGTATGTTTAGCGTCTTTATATGAAGGAACCCATGCTGAAGTATTTCTATCCCAATATCCTCCTTTAGTGCGATAATAACTATTCTCAAAATGATCTCTATCTTCTTGAGTCATCGCATCCCATTCTTTTTGATCAAATGATCTAATATCTCTTACTAAACCTCTCTTATTTACATTGCCACTTGCTTCTAAATCTTGTTCGGTTTCAAAGAAGTTTCTTGTTTTTTCATTAGCATATATATTGTTTTTATGTAAGTCATTGATAAAATTCTTCATACGTTGAGTAACCAACTGACGCATAAAACCTTTTACATTCTTATTTACCTCTTCATCTAATATCTTACTTTCATGTATTTTATGTGATGAATCTAAAATAGATTTCATAGTATAACCCTTACTTTCTAAATAATCATTTATTTTATTAAAGTTATTTAGAGTAAATACATCATCAATGACATTGCCATTTTTGCTATTTGTAAATTTATAATTAACACTATTACCAACAACAACCTTTCCTTTTACATATTTATAATGAGTGTTATTGTCAACAGATTTAGATTGTTCTAAATGATCAAAAAACACCTTAGCAACTTCTGGATTAATGTTAATTACATCATCAAAAAACCTTTGAATGGAATCTGGATTTCTTAATAATTTTGCTCTTTCAATATTAAAAGTGTCAACTATTCTATTTGATATAGCAGAATTTGTCTTAGCATTTTTAATGTTTAAAAACTTACCAAAATCAAATTCTTTTATAGCATTAGTTAATTGTTCTGTAGAAATCTCTTGATAGTTTCTTTGTTTTTGAAACTCTCTTAAAAAAGAATATGAAAAGTAATCCCAATTTGCTTTAGCTCTAGGTTTGTTATCTTTTGTATTTGTGTTTCCTTCTCTAATTAATACAGGGGAAGACCTTTGATCGGTTGCATTAATATTAAGATAAAATATATCAGCAGCACTTGTTAGTCCAGGAACGGTTATTCCGTATTCAGTATAGCCTTTACGTTTTGGGCCTGACCAGTTACGAGAAGGAGATGCTTTTATTAATTGATTAATAAAATTAGCATCTATTTCATCACGATATCTTTCATATCTTGACATTTGACTAACACTCTTTCCAGATTTAAATCTTTCTGCTCCATTTGAAATATTTAAATCTAAAATATTGTATTCATTTGGAACTAGGGAAATTTCAGAATTATTAAAAAGAGGATTATATAAAAACCCTTTTTCGTCTATCATAGGAGAAGGCCCTTTAGATAAACTCAGATTCTCATAAAAATTATCAGATATAGCCCTATTGACATTATTAGAATTAAATACATCAGTAAGTGCACTAGAGTGTTGAATAGTATATACTTTATCTCCACTAGGATTTAGCTTCCAATAAATATTCGATTTAGATAAATTAATAGACTCTACAGTTGCTAAATCTTGAATAAAGCCCCAATCAAGAATTCCTTTTTCTATATCAGACCCAGCCTGATTAAATTCTTCAGCTATTTTAGAACCAGGTATTTCTTTTTTACCAATTTCCTCAATAAGATTATAGTAAACTTCAGCAAGAGTTGCTTTATTTACATTATTTTTTATTTGAGTATCAAAGGTATTATTGTGTTCAATATGATTAATGCTTTCATTAAGATAAGAGTTTATTGTTGTTGATGATACAATATCATTAATACCAAATTGTTTAAATAAACTTTTTACATTACGTAAAATTTGACCATTATCATTAGATTCAAAAGAATAAACAACAAGATTCTTTTGAACATTCCTGTTAACAATCTTTGTTCTCTTAGCATCTGAATCAACTACATAAACACCATCTTGCTCTATTCTAAAACCATATGTACTAGATTGATCTGAAACATTTGATATTACTAATTTAGGATTATTAATTGCCTCTAACCTTAGATTATCTATTTCGGCTTTTGTAAATAGTTCAGTTTGAGGAACTCCATCTCTCACTAAACTTACATAAAAAGCATCATTAAGAGCAAGTTCAACTCCTCTATTAATACTTCTAATTCCTTCTACTTCGTGATAAATAGAACCCTTTAAAGCTTGTTTTATATTATAAACAAACTGAGAAACAGTAGTGCTTCTTGACTTAGATCTATATACCTGACCTTCTTTATCATTATATACAGAGTGTATGTATTCTTTTTTTACATTAGAGGTTACAACAGACTGGAATTCTGATAATATCAAACTAGCTTCTTTGCCTTTTTGTATAATAACTTTATCAGAAAACTGACCATTTGAAAGTTCTATTGGGTTATCAATAGACAATCCATTAAACATCTCTTTATGAATAGCATCTTGATTTTTAACCCAATCTAAATAAGAATACCCTCCAAGAGGATTTTCATATGAAAACTCTGTACTAGAAAACCGTTCTGCAAAATTATCATGAAAGAATGAATAATATAAGGAAGCGAGTTTATTAAAAGAATTAGAATTAGACTTCTCGCCTGGTTTTAAATTTGTACTATTTCTTAATGCATTTTCAATTTCTTTTTTAAATACATTAAAATTATTAGAAAGTGGACTTATAAGACTTCCAACCCTTCCTTTGATATCAGCAAACAAACTTATTGTATCATCTGGAGTAAAACCTGTTTTAGTAGGAGTTGTTTTTAATTCACCATTACTATCTCTATAGTATTCTGAATAGACAATAGAATTTAAAACCATTTTCATCTGATCAGAATACCCTTTAGCAGGAGATGTTCTTTCTTGATTAAGCTTAGTGGTAATAGAAGAGTTTTTACTTAAGTCTTCATGGTCAAACTGGGTTTCACTCTGAACAGCTTTAGCTTCTGCATCTGTATAAAGAATTGTTTTAGGGAAAATCTGTTTTATAGCAGTATCAAATATAGGACGGAACCCTTCAGATTCTTTTACTATCTGAGCAACAAAGTATGCGTTTCTTACATCTTCTTTACCCGAATCAAGGACATCATTATAAGTGAGTTCATCAATGGTTTTAATTACAGTATTTCCTTCTGATGTTATCTCAAATTCAGCATTTTTTAAATCATTGTAATGAGATTTATAGAATTTAAAAGCTGAATTAATAGCATCAGAAACAGATAATGTTCCTGATGCGGTAGATGGATTAAGGTTTCTTGATAAATTAGATCTATTAATTACTTGTCTTGATATATTATCAATAATAACCTTTGCATTTTTATTTGAACCTAAAATAGTATTAAGAGCAGGAAGACCATTTTTAGCTTTTTCATCTCTTGTTAATTCTTTCTTAGTAACTACATTTTCTGTTTTACCTTGCGTTACAGGCTCAGAAGAACTACCTCCATCAGTGATTAATAAGTCAGCACCTTTAGGGGCGTTTGGATTAGGAGAATCAATAGTAGTGTCTATAGAAAAATCAAGTTTTCCTGAATCTTCTAAAAAAGGATTAGTTTCAGCACCTGATTTAGTATTAATAGAAGAACGAACATTGCCCTCATGAGTAACAATTTGTGGCCAATTGATATTTTCAAGATTAACAGTAAGATTTTCTTTACTATTAAATGTTAAGATTTCACTATTTTTTGGATTAATAGCAGGAAATGAATGCATTTTAATATCTAAAGTATCATGGTTCTTTTCAAGAGCATCTATTATTTTTGCAATTCTTGCTTTTGTTTTATTAAAATCAATTTCATCATTTGTTTTAAAAGCTTGAACTTTATAATTTTGATAAGATACCCCCTTATCCTCTTTAGAAGTAACAGTATAAAAAGCTTCTTTTTTATTCTTTGGATTATTATTAGTCAACTTATCAAAGAACTGTCTATTAGTTGATATGAATCTATTCATATCATCATAAAACGCATTAGATAGAAACGAACCTTTGTCTTTTGAATTTATAAAATAGTTTTTAAATAATGATATTGCATTATCTTTAGTAACCACAGATGACTTAACCTTAATCATTCCACGGGTCTGACCATTTGGATCAAGGGTATAGTAAATATAGTACCCTGGTTCAAATACTTCTTCATTACCTTTTTTGTATTTAACAATAGTAGTATTTGTAATCTTATCTGGATTATGTATAAGATGTGGATCCGAGAAATAAACAGTTTTACCTTGCATTTCAACAGGGTACATACCATTTACTTTAACAGTAGGGGTAGGGGTAACTACAGGACGTGCAGAAGCTTGTTTTGCATCTGATTGTGTTATAAAATCCTTAAGTTTTACAAAAGCTTCTTGTAAAAAATCTGCTTTTAATGACCCTCTTTGTAATATTATTCCTTCGTGTTTTTTTAAACTATTTGCTAAGTGGCTAAAATCTTTTGAACTTCTTACTTTTTTAATCCAAAGTTCTATAGGTATTTGTTTTGCACCTTCTTTAATTAAAGTTTGGTCTCTTAATCCTCCAGGTAACATAGCACTTACAGATGCCTTAAATTCTGCACTATCTACTATATCAGCTTTAGTATCTGTAGTAGGAGTAGATGGTTGAGTTTTAGGTTTAAATAATTCAGAAAGAGGTATATCTGTAGAACCAAAAACAGTGTTACCATTAGTAAATTTATCAATAATAATGTTACTTAATTCAGTAACCTTATTATTTTTTTTAGTAGAATTAAGAGATGCTAACTTATAAGCATTTGCACGATCAACAAAACGATCACGATTAATTTGATGTTCTCTTACATCTTTGTATTGACCAACTAAATCATCATAATATTTAGCAGGATCTAACTCTGTTGATGCTAGTTCAATAGCTAAACTTAATTTATCTACATTTTCTTCAAATCCATCAACATTAGTTTCTAATCCAAATATAAAATATTTATCATCAACGAGCTCAGGAGTTTGGGTTCCAAAAATACTCATGTAATTTTCAGAAAGACCCTCTACATCGACAACATTATAAATACCTTTTTTAAATACTTTCTTATTTCCACCAGTACCAGATTCAAATTGATTAATAAATACCTTTTTTAAATATCCATTTAATGGATTTTTAGGATTAAGAAGTTGAGTTTTTAATAAATGATCTTTTGCTTTATTATATACTTGTTGTTGTGCTTCAGGAAATAAATCAACATATAAAGAAGATACACGAGCAGTTGAATTTTTATCTTTACTTTCTGGATGAAACTCTTTTACTACTGTATCTTCTCCTTTATAAGAACTTTGAGTAGAGGTATCTATACTTTCTATTTCAATAGGTTCTTGAGATTCATTGTAATTATTTTCAAAATCCGAAAGTGTTATAAGTGTTTCATTAACACCATCAGTAAGTTTTACAGCACGAACTCCAGTAACAGTACCTTCCAACTCTTCCTTTAAATATACTTGATTACCATCTTTATCTGTATAAGATTTAGTAATATTCTCAGTTGTTTCTGGAACTTTAGCATCATATGTACTTTCTAATTTTTCTGTAGGAGTGATAAGTTTAGTTGACGCTGGGTTTCCTGCACTATCTTTTTCAGCAGTTTGACCGGCTTTAGTAGCACCACTATCAGGTGGGCCACTACTACCAGGATCAGCAGGTGGTCTTTCAACAGAAGGAATTGTAGATTTTATAGATGAACTTGTTGCATTCTTTAAAATCTGATTTATTAATTCAGGTTGTTTAGCTGCGTATTCTTTATATGATGCCTCAACAGCAGTTTTATATTCTGCGTTGTCAGAAAACAAAGAAGCCTTTTTAGCAGAAACAATAGAAGCAGAAGGTTTAGTAGTAACTATATCTACAAAACTAATACCTCTTGATGCTGCTGTTAATAATGCTTTATAATACTCACTCTCATTAGTAATAGAGCTTTCTTTTAAATTTACATAAACCCTATCAAATTGTAAACCTTTTGCTGTAGTTTCTTTTCCATAAAGAGTTTTTATAGAAGACTCAAGGGTATCTTTGTTAATCCCTGATTTAGAAAGTTCATTAATAAGGGTTTCACGATCAGCATCTGTAGCTACAACAAAAACAGTCTTTCCAGCAACACCATCTGCAATATCTTTCTTAAGGTCAGTTACAAAGCTATTTGACTGCTCTGTAATAGAAGTAAATTCATTACCACGAAGCTTAACGCCTTTTATAGCATAATCAGAACCTTCTGCTTCAGTAAATTCAGTAGGGGAGTAATTAACAAAGAATTTTGAAGTTGTAGGATCAAATAAAGGTTCACGGAATATCTGTTGTAGCCTTACAATATCATATATACCTGTTCTGTGTACATCTGTAACAGGAGTAGTTTTTTGTGAGTCAAGCACTGGAGCAAAAAGCTCACCTTTCTGACCTGTAATTTGACTTTCGTCAATGAGGTTAAGTATCTTAAATCCATATTTCTTTTGTAATTCTTTTAATTTAAGCACATCTTCTTTAGACAACTCAGATGCCTCGTCAATTACAAGGATGCGATCTGTTAAAAGATCACGAAGTTTTGGCTCTTTGTCATCTAATATAGTTTTTAAGTCAACAAGAGGTTTGTTTTCGTCTTCTTTAATATTGATTTTTTGAATAGAAGATTTAAGATTTTCACGTTGTTTAGCATGAGGTGCCGTAAATATTACAGTTTCACGAGTTTTAATACCTCTATTTTGATTTTCTTTTAAATAAAGATCAATAATAGCTGGTACCATTACCTTAGTTTTACCAACACCAGCAAATCCAAGAATAGAAAGAGAATTTTCAATAAAAGTTTTTGATTTTATTCCTTCTATTCTAGGGTCAAGCAAAAAGGCAACAGATTGATATATAGACCTTTGTTGTTCAAAAGAAGGAGCAATAAAATTAGGGTCATTTTTAATATAGTGATCTTCCCAAGCTTTATAATTTTCATAAAAAGTCTTAGGTGAATGACGCTTTATATTAGTAACGCTGTTTATAGCATTTTGATATGCATAGCTACGTTGATAGATATTAGCACTTTGAGAACTTGCTGTTAAAAGTTCTGGACTATAATACCAAGAACGATTAAGATTGTCTTTTATAGATTTTCTATCTAAAGACTGATTAGGTTCTGATGGTGTTATTTCAGGTGGATTTGAATTATATCCAAGGCCAAAATTACCTATATTTTCTTCCTTTCCTTGTAAAAAGAATTCATTTATATTTCGAACAACTTCTTTATAAAATTTTTCTCCATTTTTTGAATTAAAGATTTGATGTATTTTATGTTCAGCAGAAACAACATGAGAAAAGATATCATACTTCAAAGAAGAATTTTGCTTATGAAGATTATTAAGTTCATTTATCTGATCATCAGTGATAGTTTTGTTTTGTCTTAATTCTTCTAAGACAGTTATTTTATTATAAACAATACTATTTTCATTTTTTAAATTTTCTATTTTTATTTTATCAACATCTATTAAATCAATAGTATCATTAATATCTTTATCTGAATTGAAATCCCTAGCATTAACAAATGTAATAATACTAGAAATATTTTCTATAGAGACAATTCTTATATTTGTATCACGGGAAACAAAAGCAGCATCAAACAACTCTCTTGCTTGTGAAGATATAGTAGTTGCTTTATCTTTAAGTCTAAATGCTCTATCAAATAAATCAAATAATTCTTTTTTAATACTGCCATCTAATGTATGGTCAACATCCTTATCTGTAGGAGCAATCTTACTGTTTAGTAAGCTAATCTGATCATCAAGTTTATTATATACTTGTTTATTAATATCAAGAATCTCTACCTTATCTACAATTTGCTTTAAGACATCATTTAACATATGAATATCAGCAGGATTTGTAAAGTCCGTCTTTTCTATATTCTTAATAATTTCATCTAATGAAAACCCAGCATTATTAGATGTATATACATATTTTAATACATCGGCATCAGACATCTCACCCTTTTTATATGCAGCACTTATTTCTGCACTTACTCTATTGATTGTACCATCTGTATTTGACAATGCCTCTATAGTAGCACCATGGGTAGTTGCAGCAGCAGGGTCTTTAGCAAGAGCTTCATTGTAAACTTGTTGAAAATTACCTGCGTTTCCTTCATTGATCTCTACACCATATTTAGCAGACAACTCACTTATAATAGTTTCACTATTAGCATCATGAGTATTCTGTAATTCAGAAATCATATTGTCAAGAGCAAGTTTTTCACTTGGTCTAACACCTGAAGTTAAATGTTTACTGTGAAGAGTTTGAACACGACCTAAGATATCAGAATTGATACCTCCTTTGATATCCTCGACAATAGAAAGAACTTCGGTGTTATTTTCATCACGAGCCTTGCCTATAACAGCGGGATCGATTAAATCATTAGCTCTTTTATTTAAAAGATCTACTACATCAGCATTAATATCATCAATCGATTGAAACTCTCCAAACTCACTCTTTACACCCTTTATAATATTAAGGTCAACACCGAATGTAGGTAGCTTAGTAATAGGATCTTTTCCTGATGCATATCTTGATTTAACCATTCCATTACGAATAGCCCTAGATTCAACATTACTTATCACTTTTTTACCTGAGCTATTTTGTTTAGCAACAGACTCTAAAAATGGATTAAGTTGGTTATCGATAGTTTCAATTTCTTTTTGAATATTTAACTTGTCTTTGTCTGTTGTAGCAGTTTCAAGGTCTGATTTTAGTTTATTTTTATCAATAACCAATTGTACAGCATCCTTAGCAACTTGAGCTGGGTCAATAACTGTTTCAAGTACAGCAGCAAATTCTTTATCAAATGCATCTTTAAGATAACGCTGATTTACGCCCTTAGCATCTTTAACACCTAGGTGCCATTGTTTGATACCAGATGTATTATAAACCTCTTCTAATGCATCAAAAGACGCTTTAGCACTATTGTATCCTATATCATTAAGAGATTGAACTTTCTCACCCGTAACCGGATCTACCTGACCAGCACGTATAACTTCACCATTGGCATCTAAATACTTACTTCCATACCATTCTTCTTTATGCATCTTGTCAAATGCAGTTTTTAGCTCTTCACCTTTACCAGCAAATAAGAAGTCGGTTATAGTTCTTTCTTGGTGTCTTAATTGTGGGTTCTTTCTATAAGCATATGATTCTCCAATTCCACCATAAGCACCCATAACAAGTCCTGTAAGCAAAGAATGTCCAAGCCCATCTGCTAAATCAAATCTACTTTCTTTTTCTTTAAATAAACCTTCTCCAGGTGTATTAAGTCTGCCTTGCTCATTTAAATTATCTTCTGCAAGATAATCATGAGCTCCCTGAATGAAATTACCAGCAACATGTATCATTCCAAACTCAATAGGAGCTGTAGTCATATGTGATAGCATAGGATTAGCTGAGTTTTTCATAATCTTACTCAATCCTTTTGCAGCGTCTATTGTATATGCAATTGGTTTCTTTTTAGCTAAATTACCCATTACCCTTTGAATAGCTGTATTATTAACAACTTTTGCTTCAGCAGCAACAAGATTTCCTACAGGTTTCCCTAAGTTAATAGCTACTTTTTCAAAACCGTCTTTTATAATAGGAGCAAATGTTTTCTTAGCCACCTCCATAGCCTCACCACTACCTAATACGTTACTCCATACTTGTCCTGTTTTAGGAGCAAACCATTTAGCTCCACGACCCATAAGAAACATATTAGTTGCAAAAGATGCACCGAAAACTAATGCACGTTCTTTTTCACCTAGTCCAGCTTCTTTTGCTCCTTGATGCATACCATCGGTCATCATCAAAGCAAATCCAGTTTTCATCATAGCAGCACTTCTTTGTGCAGCATAGGTATTAAGAGCATAAGTGCTTAATGCATTTTTACCTTTAAGTGCTGACTTTGCTAAAACTGCACTAGCTTCTGTAGCAGAAAGTCCAGCAGCTTGTAAAGAAGCCATTTCACCACTTTCTAAAGCAGCAAGTTCCATAGCAGTTAACTTTGTTGCCTGTGCTCCTATTCCAGCAGCTTTACCAACAAGCATAAACCCACCTTTAATAGCGGCACCACCAAGAGCAGCTTGAGCTACCATACCAACTAATCCACCAACTTCTCTCATTGTAGTACCTTGTACACCCATATTCTGCATCTCAGAAGGTGAAAAATATAATGCCGATGAAAAATTTTGCATTCTATTTCCACTTTCTTGCAAATATTTACCAAAACTTTCAGCTCCAATAGATTTTAATCCAGTGCCAACTACTTCTTCAAGACTTCCTGCTATAGAAAATAAATTAAAAACAAAAGAGTTAATAGCACTTCCTCCTAAATCCTGTGCCCAGTTATTATATAAACTACTTGGCCCCCATAAACTTCTAATTTCAGAACCTTTAATACTCTGACTAGCATCAACTGCCTTCCAGTAAACCTTACCAGCCTCTCCAGTAATAGAGCCATCATTATCATTAGCAAGTACAAGGTGATCGTATTGGCGTAGATCTATATTATATTCTGAAGATCTTTCTTTATAAAACTGGTCAGCAGATATTTTTTTTCCTTCCTTTATAACAAATTCATTATCATCAGCTACCTGTGAACGAGATTTAGTAGCTTGTAATTCTCCATATTGATCATATATATAACCAGTTCTTTTTTGAGCTAATAAAGGATTTATATTTTGAGAACCCGGTTTTGTATAATTAACTCCCTGTATTGAAAATTGGGAATCCCTTGGATCTATAAGATTATCATCATTAAAAGCAAAATATAAATCTTTCTTTACATTATCGGTAAACTGAACTAATTCTTTTGTTGTATTATCAAATTGAGAATCAAAAATAGTACGATCTCCTTTAAATACTTCATTACCATATTTCTCCCATGCCTTTTCTCTATCAGGCATATTTACATTCATTGGCTTTAAACCATTCGCTTCATTATATCTAGTAACTTGTCGAGAAACATTCCAAATATTTCCATCGCTTTCTCCTTTCAACTTCATTTGAAAATAATCATAATTTTGAGGAGAGTCAGGGCCATCAACAGGGTTATCTATTTGAGGTGGAGCTACAGGTTTTAAATTACTTGCACTCATTCCATCGGGTCTTGCTTCTTCAGCCGCTGTTTGAGCTGCTTGTTCCCTTAACTCCTCATTAGTAAATACATGTTTTGCTCCCCTTGAAACTTCATCAGGAGTTCGTATTAAAGAATAATCTGGTTTTTGCTGACCAACATTTTTACTTAAATCTAATTCACGCATATTAAAATTTTAAAATAATGTATTTATTCTTTTGTAGTTAATATATTATTTGTAGATTGAGACCCTTTGATTAGATTTTGTTGAAATAAAATATCTGCCTGATCTTTCGTTTTTCCTAGTGCACTTCTACCGCCTTGACGTTCTACTATACCCTCCCCTTCTAATCCTTGTGAGCGTGTCATAGGAACATATCCATTCATTATATAATGATTATACGTCTTGCTTGTTTTGTCTTCATCTATATGAAGCCCTTGGGCTTCTGATCTATCATCTAAATAATTAATTCCAAACCAGTAAGATTCATCAGCCGTTGGAACCTCTGTACCTGATGTAGGATCAATTGATTTCCAATGTTCTTGCATTTTATCAACATCTTCACCAAGATCCAATTCTACTTTATAGCCAGCCTGTAGTCCAAATGTATTAATTATAGATTGATTTTTATTATACGCCTCTAATGCTACTGCATTAAGAGTGCCAGGGTTTATATTTTTATTTTGTTCTATCGCAGCAAGATATTGATTATGTTCTTTTTTATTTACAGCTCTATAAACATTGCTACCAGGGTCTTTAATCATTGCTGGTATAAATTTTACTTCTTCAATATGGGTAACTATTGGATTATGGTTTTTATTATAATTATTGATTTTACCACCAACCATAATAGGTAATTCACCAAATACACCTGATAAAGTGGTTGGATTTTCAGCAAGTGATTTATTAAGTTCACCATATGCTTGACTAAAACCTATTCCACCATAAGACTGAGTTTGATATTGAACCATTTCAGATATTCCTTTTTCTTCATTAAATATAGGAAAACTTTCTGTATGACTTTCTGTTGGATTAATAAGACCTTTCTGTAAGGATGCAGTATATGATAAACCCGCTTCTTCTGCTGCTTTTATTTCTTTAGATGACTTAGCAGCACCAAGACCTTGAAAATTTCTTTCAGATGACGTTTCTGATACTTGAAATGGAACTGATATACCAGAAGCTCTTTGATATATATAATTATTTAATACAGAATTATGATAAGCTTTGTCATTGTGAAATTTAACACCATCAATTTCTTCTTTTTTAAATCCTACATGCTCTCCTTTTGCATTAAATTGAGGTGTTGAAACACCACCACCTTTCTTGCCTTCTATTATATCATATATTTCATTTATAGCTCCTTGTTTTGCTTCATTAGAAAAAGAATCAGAAACAACATTAATAGCAGCATTAAGGTTATCTTTATTACTTTTTCCACCATTAGAAGAATTTGTAATATAAGAATATGCATTTTCTCCTTGATTTCCTTCTATTGTACCAAATGTTGGCTGACCATATTTATCTTGCCCTAAAGCAAAATCCCTATTACTATAAGATTTATGCCCTACTTTTGTATAAAAGTCTGAAGCCTCCTTTGAAAAATTCTGTGATGTGCCTGATGTAGAATTTATATTTAAAGCTACTAATTTACCATCCTCGCCAACACCAGGAGTTTTCATTAAATACTGCATGTATTTTTCATTGGACATTGTTTTGCCCTCATCATCTAATGTAGCGTAACCATCAACAGTAAGATGACGAAGATCACCTGCTTTATTAGTTGAAACCTTATCCTGTTCATGTTTAAATCTTTTCCAATTGTCTTCTCCAATTTGCATATTATAGGTCATATCATTTAAATCACTTACAGCAGCTCTACCTTCATCAGAATTAGCATACATTGCCCATATCCCACCATACTTTTCAACACCTTTATTTACAACCCCCATTTTCTGATTATAGATATTTTTTAAAGATCCTTTCTGACCAGCTAATGCAGCTAACTTTTCATCAAATTCATTAAGCTTTGGTTTCTGTGCAAGTTTTTTAGCAAGATCTTCATCAGCAGCTTCTTTCTTTTTGTAGTAATATTCTAATGGAGCTATATTAAGACCAAGAGATTCCCCACTCTGTAAGAACAAAGGACTTGAAGAATTTCCCATTGAAGAAATTAATGCCATAATTAATATTTTTTTAACTTAAATTAGCTGGATTAAAATGACCACCACTAATACTATTTAATTGAATTATTTCTTCAGGAGTTAAACTTTTTGGATCATTCATAGCTTTTTGATAAAGAGCTTGATTAATTTTACCAGAATTATAACCTTTCTCTAGTGCGTTTATTCCTAAGTTTGCATTAACGTAATTATTATAACCTTTTGCTGCATCATTAATATTACCACTCATAGCAGTAGCTTTATTTTGTTTAAAAGTAGCC
>Ga0181365_1000046_pt1 | contig 22060 bp, 36 predicted proteins | sample Fa13NDMM110DN_FD_130097 | JGI IMG/M metagenome (GOLD analysis project Ga0181365, IMG submission 130097) | Freshwater viral communities from Lake Michigan, USA - Fa13.ND.MM110.D.N | ecosystem: Environmental > Aquatic > Freshwater > Lake | place: USA: Michigan | collected 2013-09-24
CTGCCACTGCATCTGGGTGACGTATTTCCCCGGCACGGTCTCGCTCAACAGCGTGTCCAGATGCGTCGCGGTGTTCGGACATTTGATCTCCAGCAGCCCATCGTCACCGATCAGCCCATCCGGACTGGCGCCGCTCATGGCAATCTCGGGGTGATCGACGAAGCCGACCAGATCGACCGAGACGCCTGTGCGGGCCTCATAGGCCGCCCGCGCGACGGGCTCCTGATCGGTTCCCCATTGCATGGCGCTGTTGCTGAAGCCCGGCGCGGTGCAGCCTGTCAGCCGCTCCGCAATGAGTTCGGCGGCATAGTTGGCGCGCGATGCGCCCCAGCCGGTTTTCGTCCTGGCGACGACATCCGCCACGCGGGAGGCTGTGACCCTGCCGCAGCGGGCGGCGAACCAAGCTTCTGAACCCTGAACAATCATGCGGCGATGTCCTGCAAGGCGCCCAGACGGGCCGCGAACAGCATGTTGAGGTCGGCCAGGATGTCGGGCTCGCGCTGGTCAAGTTCGGCGCGCAGGTTGGCAGCCAGTTGCCAGCCCCGCTCCAGATCGACCTGGGTCTTGACCGTCTTCAGCGTGGTGGACAGCCGCCCGGCGCGCTCGGCCAGGGTGGGCGGCTTGGGGGCTTCCTTGGGCGGCGTCTGGTTGACAGGCTGTTGACGTGGACCTGACGCGGCGTTGCCGTCGTCGTCTTCCGGCGCAACCCCGGCCAAGGCCAAGAGCGAGTATCGCCTGCCGTATGTCGTCGCCGAGCCGATTCCCTGCGGGTCCAGCTTGGACGGGCGCAGCTTCAGGTCGGACGTTACCGACGCGCCGCTTTCGTGGATCAGGATGGTCGTCACGGTGACCATCTCGCCATCGAATGCGGGCGATTGCAGCACCGCAATGCCGGCCTTGTTCAGGGCCGGAACAATAGCCTCCAAGACAGCCGAGAGGTCGGCATACTTGCTTTTGAAGGCCGGGTTTTCACTGGCCTTGGTGATGGCCTCCATCTTGCCCTGAGCCTGGATAAAGGCCTTGGCGAAGGTCACGCGGTCTCCGTCGAATTGCATGGTCATTTCCTTAGAAAACCAGCCACAGACCGGCGCAGAGCCCGGCGATGGCGGCGGCATAGACTGCGAAGGCGATGAGAGCCTTCAGGATGGGCAGGGGCCGGGGCGGGTATTGCTCGACCAGTCGGGCGAACAGCTTTTCCTCGGGCGTGTCGAAGGCTTCCATTTCAGCAATCCCAATCTGGCGAGACCAGGCCGGTCTCGAACTCTGCACAATCGCGGCAGACACGGCGCCCAGTGGCGCGCTTGACGGGCTTCACGGCCCGAATGATCTGGACCCCGCAGCCGTCGCAGTGCTTGCGAGGCCGGGGGCGTTCGGGGAGGGCCGGGGTCATGGGCGATAATCCCGCTCAAGATAGTTGCCCCGGCGGCGGTCGTCGGCTTCCTCGGCTTCGTCGCAGATGGCGTTCAGGCGCATCCCCTCGGCGCGGAAGGCCTCGGCGATGAACCCCAAGACGTCCTGCTGGGGCACGTCATTGACCGCCTGCAACGCATGTGAAGGCAGACGCCGGCACAGGTCTGTTAGCGACAGGTTGAGGGCGGCGAGGTCGTCGCCGAATTGCTCAATGGCCTCGGCAGCGTCGCGGGCGGAAAGGGTCCGGTTCATGCCGCGCCCCCATCCAGATCGGCGGCCAGCTCACGAACCCGGCTGACAAGCTGGGCGGCGTTGTCGACCGCGTAGGACCGATTCTGTTGCGCAATCCACCGGGCGCTGTTGGCCTCGGTCAGGGCGCCAAGCGCAGCTATCAGGTCGAACCCCTTCATGCTGGCATCGTGCGCAAGGCAGTCGATGCGAGCGTGAGCCGTGGGGCTGATGACCACATGATGGTCGAGGTCATCGACCAGCCGGCGCAGATCGGCGGCCAGGATGCGGACGCGGGCCATGTCGCGGCCCACGCCAGTAGGAAAGGGGATCGGGCTCATGCGGCCACCTGCAGGGCACGAGCAGCGGCGACCGACTGGCGGACAATGGCGCGCCATGAGGCCGGGGTTCCGCGAAGGGCGCCGGGGCCTCCAACGCTCTGCTGGGCGGTGCGGTAGTGGGCGAGCATCGCGGCGACGTTGCCCTTGGCATTGCGCAGCTTCAGGCCGGGCGTGCCCATCATGGCCAGGGCCAGGCGCATCGCGCGGCGGGACTCTGCCGAGTGGTCCAGAATGATGATGTTGGAGGCCGGGATGGCCATGGGGTGTCTCCCTTGTTCGTAGGGAGACTATGCCGGGGCCTAAAAGCCCTGTCAATCACAAAAGGGCTTTTAAGCCCCACGCATCACACGCCAAACCGCCGGCAGGCCTAGCGGGGCCTAGCCCTGCAGATTCGCGGGGAGGGTGAAGAACTCGGTCGGGCGCTGGCGCTGGACGTAATCGGCGACAACAACACCGATCACGCGCGGGGCGTCCTGATCCAGATCAGAGCCGTCGATCAGGAGGGGCGTCTGGAACTCTGGCGACGAGCTGCGGGGATAAAGCCACGCCTTGCCGCCCTCCATGACCAGCTCTTTCACCGTAATCTCGACAAGTCCCGCGCGAGTCCGCTCAACGATGACATGATCCCCGACGCGGAGGCCCGATTGCGAAACCGGCGCGACCACCAGGCAGCGCCCTGGCGGATACACCAAATCCATTGAACGCCCGGAAACACGCAGGGCGTAAAGGTCGCCGGGGTCGTATCCGTCGACCGACAAAGCGATAAATTCGTCCGGTTGTGAGCTCGCCAGCATCGTTTCCCGCCAAAGCCCCGCCGCAACTTCGCCCACAATGGGTATTGTTTGGGGGGTCGTCAAGCGCGGGGTGAGCGTAGAGGTTGAGGCGATGCCGTCGTCTTTAAGCACGTCGTAAAGGCTGACGCCCAGCGCCTGGGCGATTGCGGCGAGGGTGTCGGACCTCGGATTTTTGGTCCGACCCGACATGATGTCGCGCACAGTATACGGACTATCGCCGATCGCCAGCGACAGGGCGCGCGGCGTTATCCCGTGGATTTCAAGCAGAGCGCGCAGCTTGTCGCGGTCTAGGGTGGACATGCCGCACCTTAAACCGTTTCGAAGAAAATACGAAGGGCCTAAAAGCCCGGTTGACGGTGGGGCCTAAAAGCCCCACTATGGGGCATGACCTTAAGTGATTTCATTTCGCGCTGCGACGCCTACTGCCTCCGGGCGGGCGTCAGTCGCGTCTGGCTGTCGAAGGCTTTGCTCGCCAACACCTACCAGCTGGACCGGCTGGCCAGAGGTGAAGCCGACATCGGCATCCGGCGCATGGACAAGGTTCTGGAGGTGCTGGCCGCCCTGGAATCCGACGCGGCGAGACAGGCCGCATGAACCCCGCACCGCACGCAGAAGCGGCGACTGCGGCGCGCCCCGGCCTGAATGGAGGGGCTGGGGCGCACTTATTCGGGAGCAATCCCGTCACCGTGCCCCCTGGGGCGTTCCTCCCTCAACTGGGGGGGCCGTGTGCCCCCCCGTTTTTTCGAGGTCGTAATGCAGCCTGATCTGTTTGTCGCAGCGGTCTATCCAGACCACCCCGGCTACAAGGCGCGGGACACCGCGCAGGGCGCCGCCGAGGCCATTGCCCCGAAGGCCTCGACCCTGCGCGAGCAGGTTCTGCTGGCCATCCGCCGCAAGCCCGGCACACCGGAGGAGGTGTCCCTGCTGCTGCGGGAAGACCTGCTCGCGATCCGCCCCAGGTTTTCGGAACTGTCCGCGGCCAACCTGATCGAAGACACCGGCGCCCGTGGCCGCTCGCGGTCTGGCCGGTCCTGCATTGTCTGGAGGGCAAAGTGACTCCTCCCGACACAGCCAGGGCGCTACCGGAATGGATCGGCGCCAAGCCCGACACCAGAGTCCCTGCGAGGGTGCGCCTGCGGGTGTTCGAGGCCCACGGTGGCCGCTGCTACCTGACCGGCGTCAAGATCATGCCGGGTGATGCCTGGGAACTTGACCACCGGATCGCCCTGATCAACGGCGGCGAAAACCGCGAGAGCAACCTGGCCCCGGCCCTGAAGGCTGCGCACCGCGCCAAGACCACCAAGGACGTTAAGGTTAAGGCCAAGATCGCCCGCATCCGGCAGAAGCACCTCGGTGTGAGCAAGCCCTCGGGCAAGCTGAAATCTCGCGGTTTCGACAAGAGCCGGACCCGCCACATGGACGGGACGGTGACCCTCAAATGAGCGCGCCCCCCTACATGCCGTTCTATGTCGGCGACTATCTCGCCGACACCCGCCAGCTGACCACCATCGAACACGGAGCCTATGTGCTGCTCCTGCTGTGCATGTGGCGGGCCGGCGGAACCCTGCCAAACGACGACGGCAAGCTGGCCAGATTCACGGGGCTGACGCCTCGTCAATGGGACCGGATGAAGGTCCACATCATGCCGTTTTTCGATGTCGAAAACGACCAGATCACCCAACGGCGACTGACCTCCGAACTGACGAAACATGGCGATGTTGTCAGACAGCGACGCGATGCCGGATCACAAGGCGGCAAAGCCAAGTCATTGAAAGATAAGAGAATGCACCTAGCGGGCGCTACAGATTTGCCATGCCAACCAGAACCAATAGATAGTATAGGGCTATTACATAGCCCAAATACTATCTATCGCACGGACGACGCCGCGCGCCATGAAGGCGCGACGACGCCCGAGCGAAAGACAGCGGAGCGAGAGCCGCGAGAGGTGCGCCTGGCGGTCATCGCCGAGGCCATGGGACGCAAGCCGACACGGGCGCCTGATCCGTCCCAGTCGATGCCCCCGCTGGGCGGCCGGCTGATGCGGGGCGTCGGATGACCCGCACCGCACAGATCGCCCAGACCATCGCCACCCTGGCGCACACCGCGATGGGCTTTGCCGACGCCGTGGTCCGCTACCTCGCGCTGGTGAAATCCGACGCCGACCCGGCGGACATCCGCGCCATGCTCGAGCGGGCATTCGAGGCGTTCGTCCACCTCCAGGACAACATGCAGGCCCTGCAGCGGCTGGCGCCCAACGCGGCCCAGGCTGGCGAAGAGCGGGCCACCGCCGTGCGGGAGGGGCTCAAGCTATGACGCCGTATGCACGAAAGCTTTGCCGAGATCCGGCGTGGCAACGCACCTTGGCTCGCTTCACCTGCTTTGATTTCACGCCGGTTGGACACTTGATTCCCAGCACAATCGAGGCGCTCTGCCTTGGTGCAGACGATGGCCCTGATGGCTCAAGGATCAATCACGGTGGGCTGCTGACCGCGCCCGCAGAGTTTTTCTGGTTCGAAGTAAGGCTGCAGGCCGGCAGTATGGGATTCGCGTGCGAGTTCGTAGAAGACCAGATCTGCGTCTTTTATTATCAGATCGGCAAACCTGTGTTGATGGCCGTTCTGGAGTTGTTGCCAGACGATCAAGCCAGAATCTTTCAGGATAAGCGGTATCCACTGCCCCCTGGATTGCCAGCGCCAGCGTTTGTCCTGGCGGTGGCGGCGATGTTGGTCATGCTCAACGCGCCGAAAGGCTTCAAGCAAAAGCCTGTGCCGGCGCATCGAGGCCACGCAAAGCAGATGCGCCGGCTGACCGGGATCACGCTGAAACCCGCCCACAGTGTGCATATCGACCTAAGCGCAGGCGACGTTTCTCCGAGCGGCTCAACGGGCGGCGCACCAAAGGCCTTTCACTTCTGCCGGGCTCATCGCCGGAATCTGGGCGACCGATCCATTCGGGTGCGGGCGCATTGGCGCGGTGATCCGGCCCTCGGGGTTTGCCAGTCCACCTATGAGGTGCGGCCATGACCCTGCCCAAAACCCTCCTGCTGCACCTCCTGCGGGACTGGATGGCCCTGACCGGGAACGTCCCACCGACATTCCGGGAGATCGCCGACCAGCTTGGCTACCCGACCACCGGCCTCGTCTGGCGAGACCTCATGGCCCTGCGAGACCTCGGCCTGATCGACTGGGAAGCGGGCAACGAAATGACCCTGCGGATCACCGCGGCCGGTCTCCATCAATCCACAGACATCGAGAGCGAAACCATGTCGCACTATCACAGGACCAACCGCACCGGAGCAGAGCGGAACCGCTGCGCATCTGCGGCCCACGACCAGGAAATCATCACGATGTTCAAGGCCGGGCGGGACCGGGCGACCATTGCCCGGCACATCCACAAATCGCAGCATTTCGTGACTGACCGCCTGATAAGCGCGGGCCTGCTCGATGGGTTCGAGCGCAACTGGGACAGCACGGCGCCTCACATCGTCAAGGAACTGGACGACCAGTATGTCGCCGCCTGCCTGGAGCAGGGTGGCTTCCTGTATCGGACCATTGTCGCCGGCCGGATGGTCGAGGTGCGGCCATGAGCGGGCTCACACCTCGCCAGCTTAAGCTGCTGGAGTGCATCGACCGCTTCATTGAGCAAAACGGCCACTCTCCGTCCTACGTTGAGATGGGGCAGATGATCGGCCTGGCGTCCACGTCTGGAATCCATCGTCTGGTCCTGGCGCTGAAGGACCGAGGCTTCCTCTCGAACCTGCCATACCGCCGCCGGACGATAGAGATTCGGCGCCTGCCATCCGAGCGGGCCCCGGCCCTGCCTGTCAGATCCGAACTTGAGCAGATGCCGACGCTGGGGCTGACCAAGCTGATGCTGTCTGTGCAGGCGGAACTAAACCGGAGGGCCGCAGCATGACCCGGCCGCTCATCACCCACCTGAGCGAGGCCCTAGACGCAGAGCTGCTCCGGCAGGGCCATCCCCATGATTTCCTGCCGGACTGCGAGCGCCTGTCTGTCGCCACCATCCGCGCGATCAGCGCCTGGCTTTCCCTGCCCGACCAGCCCAGCCGCTATGGCCCGGCAGCTGAAGGTCTGCGCCAGGGCCTCTGGGATGCAGGCGAATGACCACCAACAAGTGCCGAGACTTCTATCCCGTCGCCATGTGCGAAGGGAAAGAGCGTTTTGACAATCCGCAGCTGGCTCGGAAGGTGGCGATCCGCCGGGCCCAGCGCCGCAAGAAACCCGGCGAGCCCTACCGCTGCCCCGGCTGCAACGGATTCCACATTGGAACACCCCTGCAGGACGTCACCACCCGGGTCCGGTCCAAGGTCAAGCTAAAGGCCAAGCTGCATTCAGAGGAGCGATGGTAGCCTCATGACCCTCACCCTGGCGCACACCGACCCGGCGACGTGGATCATCCGCGGCCGACTGCTGGCCTACCTGGCGCAGGATCTGCTCGAGCCCTGGCCCAGCCAACAGGTGCGGACTATGCGCGCCCTGTTCGACGCCGGCCTGTCCTACGGCCTGATGGCCCGACGACTGGGCCGGACGCGCAACGCGGTGATGTCCAAGGTCTACCGGCTCAAGTGGAGCCGCGAGGGAACGACCAAGCAGGTCCGCAGGACGGACGCCAGGCCGCCTCGTCCCCCTCGCAAGGCTGTCGTCCTGAAGGCGTCCAGAACCCCACCCAAGGGCCTCCTGCTGCTCGACCTGCCCCCATCGTCCTGTCACTATCCGACCGGCGAAACTGCCGCCGGCTGGCTGTTCTGCGGATCACCCAGGCAGGACCAGTCCAGCTACTGCGCGCATCACCACAAGCGATGCCACAAGCCGAAGGTGTCCCCATGACCCAATCCAGCAAAGTGCTGGCGAGTGCTGCGAAGAATCGCCCACCCGCTGCCGGGATCGGGCGCGTCAAAGGGGTGCCCAACAAATCGACCCAGCTGCTCAAGGCCGCGATCCTGGGAGCCTTCGAACAGGCCGGGGGCGAGACCTATCTGCTGGGTGTGGCGAAGGACGATCCGAAGACCTTCCTGATGCTGCTGGCCAAGATCCTGCCGGCCGAGATCAAGGCCGACGTGACGCACAGTGGAGACCTGGCCGAGCGGCTGGACTCTGCGCGGCGCCGGGCCATGGCTGGCTGATCCCGAAAGCACCAAGGCTGGCTACGGACTATATCCGATTATGTGTTGACGGGCCGGAGAATATCCGTATTCTCTGACCTGTCGGGCCACGGGGTCCGGCCCACAGGGAACCAGACCAATGACCATTCAGCCGCAAGCCATCGAAAGCCTGAACGCCGAACTGGCGAAGCTGAACAAGTCACAGCGCACCGCCCTTCGCAACGCTTGGGCCGGCGTGATCGGTAACCTCAAGGTTCGCACCTTTGACACGGGCGCCGTCGTTCAAGTTGGCTTTCGCCCGGTCAACGGTCGCCGCCTCTGGGCATACGCTTGGGTCGGCCCGCGCGGTCGTCTGGTTGACGTTCAATCTCACGTCACTGGCGAAGACAGCTACTCAACGCTGTTCAATTGATAGGGGGCAAGGTGACCTATTACACCCACATCAATCGGGGCGTCATCGACGCTAACAGGAAGCACGGGCGCAACGATCCGCCCGTGATATTTCGCCAAGGCAAGCGGGGCAAGGCCACCTATGCCCACGAGATCGAACTGCCGGCCGGATCGCGCGTGATCTATTCAGCGGATGGCACGATCCTGCCCTGTGGCGCCCGGCTTGTGATTGTTTCAGACGATTCGCCGGTCGTGATCCGATGACCGGCCGCTGCTTTTCCGATCCGCAGCAGCAGTGCCTGTATGACCTGCGGTTATCCGACCCAGCGCCGGGGAAGCTGAACGGCCTCGGCGCGGCATACCACAACGGCCTGACGTTTCCCGACAAGCCATCCCGGTATGTCCGCACCTCCCTGGCCTACGCCGCATGGGCAGCCGGGGTTGATACTGCTCGAAAGGAGCGCAACGCATGACCGGCCCAGACCTGACCGCAGCCCGCGCGACCCTCGGCCAGATGTGGGGCTTGGGTCGAGCGGTGAAGAAGTCCGAACTGGGCCGCATCCTGCGCCTCGGGAGCCGCGACCCTGGCGAGAGTGTCTCGGACTGGGAGTCGGGCAAGACCCGCATCCCCGGCCCGGCCATCGTCGCTGTCCAGATGATGCTGGCAGGCGCCCTGCCGCCGGGTGGGCTCTCGTCGATATGAGGTAGGGCTGGGATGGTGGGATGGTCCCGGGACGGTCCCACCCTGGTCCCACCGTCCCACCTCGCCAAGGTGGGGGGTGGGCGGGTAGGGGAGGTGGGGGGTGCTTAAGCTGATCCCGAAGCACCGCATCCTGTTGGCATGGATGACATCGAGGCCGACCTAGCCGATTTCATTGGCAGCTTTAGCGACGACCCCCTCGGCTTTGTGCTGGCCGCCTTCCCCTGGGGCGAACCCGGGACCGATCTGGCGACCCAGGCCGGGCCTGATGAGTGGCAGATCGCCCGACTGAGAGAGATGGGCGAGCGGCTCAAGGCGCTGCACCACCTTCCCCCTTCAGACTGGATGCCGATCCTGATGGCCACGGCCTCGGGCCACGGCATTGGCAAGTCGGCCCTGATCTGCTGGGTCATCCTCTGGGCCATGTCCACCTTCCCAGACACCCGTGGTCTGGTGACGGCCAACACCGAGCCCCAGCTGCGGACCAAGACCTGGCCGGAACTGGCCAAGTGGTATGGCCTCCTGATCTGTCGCCACTGGTTCACGCGCACCAAGACCAGCATCTTCAGCGCGGATCCGCGCCACGCCGACACCTGGCGGATCGACGCCATCCCGTGGTCGCAGCACAATCCCGAAGCCTTCGCCGGCCTGCACAACGAGGGCAAGCGGATCTTGGTGGTGTTCGACGAGGCCTCGGCCATCGCCGATATCATCTGGGAATCGGTGATGGGCGCCCTGACCGACCAGGGGACGCAGATCATCATGGTCGCGTTCAGCAACCCGACCCAGAACACCGGCTACTTCCGGTCCCTGTTCGGCAAGCGCCGCGGCTCATGGTCAACGGCCCAGATCGACAGCCGGTCGGTGCGGATCACCAACAAGGGCCTGCTGAACCGCTGGGTCGAGGAAGAGGGCATCGATTCCGATTTCGTGCGGGTGCGGGTGCTGGGACAGTTCCCCTCGGCCTCGTCCAGCCAGTTCATCCCATCGTCCCTGGTGGAGGCTGCAGCCATCCGGGAGGTGGGCGAGGACAGCATCAGCCCCCTGATCATGACGGCAGACACGGCCCGCTTCGGCGACGACGAAACCGTCATTGCCTTCAGGCGGGGCAGGGACGCCAGGTCGATCCCCTGGGTCTACATGCGCCAGATGGACACGGTCCTGATCGCCAACAAGATGGCGGAACTGATCCTGGCCTACCGCCCTGCAGCGGTGTTCATCGACGAGGGCGGGCCCACCGGCGCCGGGGTGATCGATATCCTGCGGTCTGCCCGGCACAAGGTCACCGGCGTCAATTTCGGATCGGCAGCCTCGACCAGCCAATTCGGCAACGAGAGCATGAAGGTCGCGAACAAGCGGGCCGAGATGTGGGCCTCGATGCGGGCCTGGCTGAAGGGCGGCGCCATCCCGGCTGACCAGAAGCTGCACGACGATCTGGTGGGCCCTGAATACACCATCGAACTCAAGAGCCAGGCCGTCCAGCTGGAGCGCAAGCAGCGGATGAAGGAGCGGGGTCTGGCATCGCCTGACCGCGCCGACGCCCTCGCGCTGTCGTTTGCTTTCCCCGTAGCCCCGAAGCACCGGACGATTGAGGAAGCCCGCGGCCGGACTGCCGCTGACTACGACCCGTTCTCAGCCGTCGAGGCCCGCTGATGTGTATGAAGCCGGACATCCCCAAGACGCCGAGCCCGGGCAAGACGCCGCAGGACATTGGCGCCGGGGCCGACACCGACAGCCGTCGGCGCGCCATTGGGTTTGCCCGCACCATCATGACCGGGGCCCGTGGCCTCTCATCCGCCGCGCCTCTGGCCGGCAAGACCCTCCTGGGAGCCTGACCATGTGTGCCGCCGCCGGACTGTTGGGCTCTCTCACCAACAACAAACCCATGGGCATGGCCGGGCTGATCCCGTCTGCGCTCAACAACCAGCAACGCAAGAAGCCTGCGACCCCGCCCATGTCCGGCTCGAGCATGGCCTCGGCGCCCCCGCCCTCGACGATGATGAAGTGACCCCGTGCTGGAACCCAAAGCCCTCCGCACCCAGGTCGAGAAGCGTTTCGCCGGACTGAAGGCCGAGCGCCGATCCTGGGACGACCACTGGCTCGAGATCGCCGAGCATTGCGCGCCGAGGCGTGGGCGATTCCTGACGGCCAAGGGAACGGCCAGGGCCGGATCCACCTCGACCAACAAGGGCGAGAAGGTCAACGGGCGGATCTATGACGCCACCGCCATCCAGGCGGGCCGGACCCTGCAGAACGGCATGGCCTCTGGCATGACCCCGGCCAGCCGTCCCTGGTTTCGGCTGACGACGAAAGACCCGGCCCTGCGCGAGAGCGCCGCGGTGAAGGTCTGGCTGGCAGCGGTCGAGCGCCGCCTCTATGAGGTCATCAGGGCCTCGGGATTCTATGCCACCAGCCGCACCAACTACGGCGAGATGGGGCATTTCGGGACGGCTGCGGGCCTCATGTATGAGGACTATTTCGCCGGCGCCGCATGCCATGCCCTGACAATCGGCGAGTATTACATCGCTCTCAACCACATGGGCGAGCCCGACACCCTCTACCGCCAGTGCGACATGACAGTGGCCCAGATGGTGGATCGGTTTGTCCGTCCGTCCGGCGACTGGAAGGTCGTCAGCCCTGCGACCAAGAGCCTGTATGAGGCCGGCAACCTGGACGCCTGGGTCGAATGCGTCCACGCCATCGAGCCCAACCGCGAGCGGGATCCGACCAAGGGCGACCGGGGCAACATGCTGTTCCGGTCCACCTATTTCGAATGCGGGGACGACCGCGAGCGCGTCCTGGCGCAGGAGGGTTTCGAAGAGCAGCCGTTCTGGGCGCCGCGGTGGGACGTCACCGGATCCAACGTCTATGGCAACGCGCCGGGCATGGACGCCAGGCCGCACGTCAAGACCCTGCAGCTGCTGCAGCTTCGCAAGGCCGAGGTGGTGGACAAGCTGGCCCGGCCGGCCCTGGTGGCCCCCTCCAGCCTGCAGAGCGATGGGGTGCTGACCCAGGCCAACGGCGTGAATTTCGTCAACAGCTCCGACGCCGCCACCATGCGGGCGGTCTATGAGCCCAGGCCCGACGCCATCAACGCCCTGCGCGGCGACATCGACTCCGAACAGGCCGAGGTCCAGCGGCACTACTATGCCGACCTCTTCATGCTGATCGCCAGCGACACCCGGTCCAACATCACGGCCCGCGAGATCGACGAACGCTACGCCGAGAAGATGCTGCAGCTGGGGCCGGTGGTCGAGCGATCCGAGAACGAACACCTGAAGGTCGCGGTCGAGCGGGGCTTTGCCATCCTCCTGCGCAATGATGACCAGCTGCGAGCGGCCATCCCCGAGGAACTGCAGGGCATGGAACTCGACATCCAGTTCGTGTCGATCCTGGCCCAGGCGCAGCGGGCGGTGGCGGCCGGCTCCATCGAGCGGTCCCTGGCGTTCGCCGGCAACCTGTCGGCCGTCAATCCAGAGGTTCTGGACAAGATCGATTTCGACCAGGCCCTCGACGAATACACCGACATCCAGGGTCTGCCCCCGGGCATCGTCCGATCCGACGAGGACGTGGCGCAGCTGCGGGCCAGTCGTGCCCAGCAGCAGCAGATGCAGGCCATGGCCGCATCAGCCCAGCCCCTGCAGCAGGCCGCTGCGGCGGGCAAGCTGCTCGCAGAGACCGACGCCTCGCCAAATTCAGCCCTGGCCGGGGTGCTGGGCATTCGCCAGTGAAGACACCCGCCGAGCGCCGCCGCGACGACCTGAAGGCCCTGATGCGACAGCAGGGCTTTCTCAATTTGATGGGTTGGATTTTACGCGAAGCACATATTCTCGAGCCGTCACGCAGCGCCGATGGCGGTGCCTCGCTCTGGAGCGAGGGCCGTAGGTCGCTGGGGCTCGAATTGTTCCGGGAGTTGAAGGCAGCGGATCCCCGCGCCTTCGCCGAGATCCTCCTTGAGCAGACCAGATCCCCCAGAGAGGCTGACCATGACCCTGACGACTGACACCACCGCACCACCCGCCGATGGCATCATCGACGCGCCGACCCTTCTGGATTCGGCCGGCGCCCCTGCGCCTGCGCCTGCCGCCCCTGTGGATCCTGCCGCCGACGCGCCGACCCTCCTGGACAAGGCTGGCGAGGGCGACAAGGCCCCAGCCCCTGCCGTCCCTGAAGCCTACGAGATCAGCCTGCCGGAAGGCCAGGCGGTGGACGCCGAGGCCCTCGAGCTGGTCTCGCCGATCATGAAGGAACTCGGCCTGGACAATGAGCAGGCCAACAAGCTGGCCGGCGCATGGCCGGAACTGCAGGCCAAGATCGCCGCCCGCTATGCCGCCGCCACCGAAGAGGCGCAGATCGCTGAACTGGGCCGCCTGTCCACCCAGTGGGAGGCCGAGAGCATCGCCGACCCCGAGATCGGTGGGCCGCCTGAAGTCATGGGCCCGAAGATGGCCCTGGCCGCCAAGGCCCGGGATGCGGTGGCATCGCCGGCCCTGCGTGAACTGCTCACTGCCACGCGCATGGGCAACCACCCCGACGTGATCCGCATGTTCTGGAAGGTCGGCACCATGATCAGCGAAGGCAGCTTCGTGCGTGGTGACGCAGCCGCACCCAGGGCCAAGGAGAACTGGGAAAAACTCTACCCCGACATGAAGTCGCAAACCTGAAAGGAATAAACCGATGGCTGCTCTGACCAGCACCATGCTGAACCTGGCCGACGCCCGCAAGCGCGTTGACCCCGACGACAAGATGGCCACCATCATCGAGATGCTGGCGCAGGAAAATGCCATCTATCAGGACATGCCGTTCCTGGAGGGCAACCTGCCGACCGGCCACCGGACCACGGTTCGCACCTCGCTGCCGTCCGTCGGCTACCGCGCCCTGAACCAGGGTGTCGCCCGCAGCAAGTCCACCACCCGCCAGGTCGATTTCGCCTGCGGCATCCTCGAGGGCCGTTCTGCCGTCGATATCGAACTGGTCAACATGCAGCCCAACCCGGCCGCGTTCCGCCTGTCCGAGGCTTCCGCGTTCATGGAAGCCATGGCCCAGAAGGTCGCCCTGGATGTGTTCTACGGCAACCAGGACACCGGCCCCAAGGGCTTCACCGGCCTGGCGCCGTGGTTCGCCAACAGCAGCCAGGACAGCTGGGAAAACGTCGTCTCGGGCGGTGGCTCGGGCTCCGACAACACCTCGATGTGGATGGTGTGCTGGGGCGACCGGACTGTTCACGGCGTCTACCCGAAGAACACCATCGCCGGCCTCGAGCATACGACCAAGGACAACACCACGGTCTATGACTCGGACAACAACCCCTATGACGCCCACGAGGACAAGTTCGTCCAGCGGGTCGGCCTGGCGGTTCGCGACTGGCGCTATGTGGTTCGCATCCCGAACATCGACGTCAGCGCCCTGGTGGCCAACTCCTCGGCCGCCAACCTGATCGAGAAGTTGATTACCGCCTACCACAAGATCCCGAACATGAACGGGGTCAAGCCGGTGATCTACTGCAACCGGACGGTCTCCACCGCCCTGGACCTGCAGGCTCGCCGGGACACCAACGTCCACCTGATGCTGCGCGAAGTGCAGGGTGAGTTCGTCAACAGCTTCCGGGGCATCCCGATCCGCACCGTTGACCAGCTGACCGACACCGAAGCGACCGTTTCCTGACACCGGCGCCGGGGCCTGAAAACCCCGGCGACCCCCTTCTCAATCGCGCTCAAGGAGGGCGCTGCCCATGATCACCGACAAGTTCCTCGTCTTCGGCACGGCCCAGGCCGTCACCGCCGCCGCCGCCTCCACCGACTACATCGACACCCTGGTTGCAGGCATTGGCGATGGCGAGACCCTGCGGTTCGTCGTCCATTCGGTCGCCGCTTTCAACACCCTGACCTCGATGAACATCAAGCTGCAGAGCGACGACAACTCGTCCTTCTCTTCGGCCTCGGATGACATCACCGTCAACGTGCTGCTGGCCGGCCTGGCTGCCAACACCAAGGTGGTGGACGTCCCTCTGCCTCGCGGTGTGCAGCGGTATGTCCGCGCCTACTACGACGTGGTCGGCTCCAACCCCACCCTGGGCACCCTGACCGCCCAGCTGCTGGTCGATAGCGAGAACCGCGTTGACTACGCCTCAGGCATCGCCAGCTCCTTCTAGCTGGATGCCATAGGCTCCTGATGGCGCTGGGGAGCGTCGGGGGCCTGGGCGGGCGGTTGCCGATGGGTAGCCGCCCGCCGCTCCCCATCCCCTAGAGAAAGACACGACATGCCCCAGTATCGGGTCAAGACCGGCCGCCGCTTCCACTATGTGCGCATCTATGAGCCGGGCGAGATTGTCGATTATCCAGGCCCCGCCGGCGCCGCCCTGGAACTGGTGGAAGGGCAGGAGCCCTGGCCCCAGGATGGCAAGCAGGGCGAGCTGCCAACCCCTGAAGCCGAGAGCGGGCCCCAGAACGATCTGGTGGACCGCCTGAACCGCGCCAGATCGCAGAGCCCAGACGTGGTGATGCGAGGCGATGAGCCGGCCACCCTGAGCGATATCCAGAAGCAGGACCGCAAGCGGGTCGAGGCCGAGAAGAACCGGTATTCAGACGGCCGGGGTCTGACCAGGACGGAAATCATCGCCGACCTCGAGGGCATGACCATCCCGTTCGATCCTCGCGACAGCCTCACCGATCTGCGCAAGGCCCGCAACGCCGGCCGGGCGGCGCGCGACGGGGCTTAACTCGAAGGCCCGAAGCACCGAACGATTGAGGCGGGTCCGGTGCGGCCCGCCTTTTTCATGAGGCCCCAGTGTCCTACAGCAAAACCGACCTGTTCAATCTGGCGCTCGCCGAGGTGCCGGCCGCGGCTGTGGTCTCTGATGCCGAGAACAGTCCCGAAGCCAAGGCCTGTCGCCGCTTCTATGCCGCCTGCCTGTCGGAACTGATCGACCGCTACAACTGGCGCTTTGCCGTCAAGCAGGCCGTCCTGGCGGAACTCACCAACACCCGGGACACCGAATGGGCTTTCGCCTACCAGGTGCCCAGCGACTGCGCCAAACCCCTGGCCATTGTGGTGGCCCAGTGGATGCAGGCCTATCCGGCCGAGCCCGGCGAGGCCTATGCGGCGGATCTCCTGAACGGGCGGGCCATCCCCTACGACCTGCAGGGGACCAAGCTGTTCACGAATGAGGAAGACGCCATCCTGCGCTATGTGCGCAACGACATCGTGGCGACCGACCTGCCGCCCCTGGTGGCCAAGGCGCTCTACCTCGACCTGGCGGCCAGGGTCTCCGGCTTCCTGACCCAGCGGGACGAGCGCAAGGCCGCTCTGCTGGGGCTTGCCAGGGACGCCCTCGAGGAAGCGCGGGTGATGGATCGCCAGCGACAGCCGGCCACTGCCGAGCGCACCCCTGACTGGATCAAGGCGAGGGCCTGATGCGTTACGACAAGCCATCCTTTGCGGGCGGCGAGATCGCTCCGGCTCTCTATTCGCGGATCGACACCGCCAAGTATGAGACCGCACTGAAGCGGTGCCGCAATTTCCTGGTGATGAAATACGGCGGCGTGACCATGAGGCCAGGCACCCTGCTGACGGGGACTGTGGCTGGCAAGACAGGACCGGCCCGGCTGATCCCGTTTCGGTTTTCGACCACCCAGGCCTATGTGCTGGAGTTCAGCGACGAGAAGATGCGCGTCATCAAGGACGGCGCATATGTGCTGGACGCCACCGGCGCCACGATCAGTGGCATCACCATCGCCTCCCCCGGCGTCATCACCGCGACGGCGCACGGACTGGCGAACGGGACCGAGGTCTATCTAGCCGGCATCGTTGGCACCACCCAGCTGAACGGCCGGACCCTCTATGTCTCGGACGCTGCGACGAACACCTTCCAGCTGAAGGACGTCAACGGCGACTACATCTCGACCGTCGGCATGACCGCCTATGGATCGGCAGGGACCGCCACGCCGCTCTATGAACTGACCACGCCCTATGCTGCGACGGACCTGTTCGACCTGCGGTTCGAGCAATCGGCTGACGTCATGTATCTGGCCCATACCGGCTATGCGCCGCGAAAGCTGGCGCGGATCGACCACAACGACTGGACCCTCAATTCGGTGTCCTTCGCGACCACCCTGGCGGCCCCGACCGGCGTGGGCGTGGTCGAGACTGGCGGCGGGTCTGGCATCCAATACGACTACTTCGTCACCTCCCTCGACACCGAGACCGGCGACGAAAGCGTGGTGTCGTCCATGGTCACTGTCGCGTCTGGCCGGCTGGCCAATGACGGCGGCGGCGACACCAACAAGCACACCATCTCATGGTCGGCCGCGACCGGCGCAGATCGATACCGCGTCTACAAGCAGCAGGGCGGCGTCCTGGGCTTCATGGGCTCCACCGACCAGCTGACCATGGTGGACGACGGCATCGACCAGGACTCGACCGACACGCCACCCACCGCACGCGACCCCTTCAGTGGGGCCGGGGACTGGCCGGGGGCTGTCACCTTCTTCGAACAGCGACTGTGCTGGGGCGGGACGACCAACAAGCCCAACGGGTTTTTCTCCTCGAGGTCTGGGTCGTTCGAGAACATGAATGTCTCCTACCCCCTGCGGGCAGACGACGCGATTACGGCCGGCCTGGTGGCGCGCGAGGTCAACGTGATCCAGCACCTGGTCCCGCTGGAAGACCTGCTCGCCTTCACCTCGGCCGCGGTGTTTCGGATCAACGGCGGGGGCCAGTCGGATTTCATCTCGCCGGCATCCTTCATCAGCCGGGTGCAGGCCTATCGCGGATCCTCGAATGTCCGGCCTGCGGTGATCGATTCCGTCACCCTCTACTGGCAGGCCCGTGGCGCCCAGCTGCGGACCCTCGGCTATCAATTCGACACGGATGGCTATCGCGGATCCGACCTCACCATCTTCGCCCCGCACCTGTTCAAGGGCCGGACCATCATCGACCAGGCCTACACCCAGCACCCGCTCTCGACCCTCTGGGCGGTGGGTGATGACGGCGCCCTCTACGCCCTGACGTGGGAACTCGAGCAGGACGTCTGGGGCTGGGCCAAGTGCGAGCTGCCCGGCGGTCTGGTCAAGAGCGTGGCCTGCATCCCCCAGGACGGCGAGGACACCCTCTACATGGTCGTGGAGCGGGAGATCGACGGGGTGACCCGCCAGTATGTCGAGCAGCTGGCCTCGGCCCTGTGGGAAGACCTGGCCGATGCCGTCTACCTGGACAGCGCCATCAGCTATTCCGGCGCCTCGGCGACGACCATCTCGGGGCTCGAGCATCTCGAGGGCGAAACCGTCTCGGCGGTATCGGACGGCGCGGTCGAGAGCGGCCTGGTGGTCACCGGCGGGGCGGTGACGCTGGCCGAGGCGACCACCGCTGCGGTGATCGGCCTGCCCTACACCGCCCTGATCGAGACCCTGCCGCCGGGCTTTGCATCGCCGAACGGCTCGACGCAGGGGGTGAAGAAGTCCCTCAACATGCTGACCATCCGGCTCGAGAACACCCGGGGCCTGTCCTACGGAATCTCAGAGGACAGCCTGTTCGATGTCGAGGACCGGACGGACGCGGACGACTACGGCGATGCACCGGCCCTGTTCACCGGGGACGTGGACGTCAAGCTGGAGCCGACCTGGTCAACCAACCCGACCTTCGTCCTGGTGCAGTCCAGCCCCCTGCCGGCCACCATTACCGGCGTGTTCCCCTCCATCCAGATCGGCGGATGACGGTCACGGTCGAACCCGCGCAGGCGTGGCACATCGCCCCCATAGCGCGGGATATGAGGGCCTGGGACGTGCGCGAGTGCGCAGCCTTTGGGGCGTCTCCTGTGCGGGCCCTGAAAACAGGGCTGGCCGGCTCCCACATGGTCTGGACGGCGCTGGTCAATGAACGGCCGGTGGCCATGCTCGGCGTTGCCGCGGTCTCCCTGATCGACGGAATCGGACATCCCTGGATGCTGGGGACCGAGGAGGTCTATCGCCAGGGCCGGACCATGATGCGGCTCTATCCGGTCTATTTCGGGCAGATGAAGGCCCGCTTCCCCCGCATGGAAAACCATGTCCACCGGGACAATGACAAAGCGCGAAGGCTGATCCGGCGGCTGGGCTTTCAGTTCGAGCCCGAAGCACACACCGTAGGGGGCGAACCGATGGTGCGTTTCTTCCTGGAGCCCTGACGCGATGTGTCCCCCCCTTCTCGCCGCGATCCCTCTCCTTGCTGCTGGCGCTGGTGGCGCCGGGGCTGCAGCTGCCGGGGCAGGGGCCGCTGCTGCTGGCGCCAGTGTTGCCGGGGCCGCGGCGGCGGGGGCGGGCGCTGCTGCTGCCGGCACCGCTGCTGCCGGCCTGACCGCGTCCCAGCTGCTGCTGGCATCGACTGCAGTGTCCACCGTGGGGGCCATCACGGCGGGGGTCGGGCAATATCAGCAGGCACAGGCGGCAAGCGAGGCGGCTGCAGCGCAGGCCAAGGACGCATTGGCCAGGGGCGACCAGGCGGCGTCTGATCTCGCCAAGCAGCAGGCCAGCTTCCGTGGCCAGCAGAGGGCGGCGCTGGCGGCCAATGGCGTCGAACTGGATTACGGCGCCGCAGCCCAGATCCAGCAGGACACCCTGCTCACCCAACGCGAAGACCAGCGCCGTGTGCGGGACAATCGCAACCGCGCAGGCTGGGGCTATAGCGTCGAGGGCGCCATGCAACGGGCGGCTGGGCGGGGAGCCCTGATCGGCGGCGCACTGAATGCCGGCTCCACCCTGCTGTCTGGCGCCTCGAAAGCCTACACCTCCTACAAGAGCAATTCAGCCCCAGGCTAAATCATGGCAAGAGTCCCCATCCTTGAGGGCCAGAGCGTCCAGACCGCACCCCTGCCGGACGTGCGTATGGATCCGCGCGCCTTCGGGTCTGACATCGCCCAGGGCCTGACGCAGGCTGGGCAGGCGCTCGGCAACGTGGCGGAAGACCTGCAGAAGGTCGAGGACCAGCGCATCGAGACCGCAGTGATGCAGCGGGACGTCGAGTGGATGACGTTCGACCGTGAGCAGCGGTGGGGCGAAAACGGCCTGTTCAAGAAGCCGGGGCAGGAGGCTGTCAATGCCCGGCCGGTGATCGAGAAGGCCTATGCCGTCAAGCGTGACGAACTCCTGAAAACAGCCACCACGGTGCAGGAGCGGCGGGTTCTGACTGACCTTCTGGACAGGCGCCACCAGTCCAGCCTCGACAGCATCAACGAGTATGCCTCGAAGGAGGGGGTCGCTGCTTACCGTGGTGCGGCGGCTTCTCGAGCATTCCAGGCCGGCGAGGCGTTTGCCCAGACGCTGCTGACCGAGACCGACCCCGCCAAGATTGAAGCGGCCAGGGGCGCCTACGACGGCGCCATGGACGACAACTTCGATGCGCAGGGGCTCCATCCGGCAACACGGGAAGTGGAAAAGCTGTCCAGGACCGGCGCGATCCACATGACGGTCCTCGACAGGTTGCGGGCCGAAGACAAGACCGACGAGGCCGAAGCCTACCTGGAGCAACACGGGTGGGAGATGACCGTCGCCCAGAAAACGGAAGCCGGGCTGAAGGTTCATGAGCAGTCGATGAAGCGCGATGCTCAGATCGCCGTGACCGAGGGGGCCGAGTTTCTGCGCGATGGTGGCGGTGGCTTCTCCATGCCGGTGGCGGGTGATGTCGGTTCCGGCTTTGGGCCACGCAAAGCCCCACTGGCGGGCGCCAGCACCTTCCATACCGGGGTAGACATCAAGGCGCCGGCTGGCTCGCCGGTCAAAGCCACTGCGGCGGGCGAGGTCATCGAGGTCGGCAGCGATGCCAAGTCTGGCAATTTTGTAAAGATCAAGCACCGGGATGGCCGGGTCAGCAGCTACTCCCACCTGGAAAGCTATGGCGTCGAGCAGGGCGACCAGCTGGCCGGTGGATCGGTGCTGGGCAAGGTCGGCAGCACCGGCAACAGCACCGGCCCCCATCTGCATTTCACGCTGACCGATGTGGACGGCGAAACCAAGATCGATCCCAGGACGGTCATGGGCCGGCCGCCCCCCCCACTGCCAGGCCCTGACGCGACCCAGGAAGAGTGGCGCAATTATGCTGACGTCGTGGCCGGCGGAAACCGCCAGCGGAGAGACGTCCTCAGGGCCGCAGCGCAGGGCGAGTGGACGCGGCTGCAAGGGGTCAAGCGAGAGCGGGAACAGAAGGCCTGGGATGCCGTCCAGCCGTTCATCACCGCAGGAAGTGGCGTCACATCATGGACCCAGATTTCCTCGTCCATCCTGGGAAACCTGAGCCCTGAGCAACTGCGCTCGGTAAAGGATGGCTTCGCAACAGCTTCGGCGCGCACCACCGGGAAGAGCGACCCGCTGACCGAGAAGGCCCTGTCCGAGGCCTACTACAGCAACCCCAAAAAGTTCGCCGAACTGAACGCATTGGACTTCTTCGACAAGCTGTCGCCCGAGGACTTCGACAAGTGGGCGGGGCGATTGGCAGACGCCAAGAAGGGCAAGTTCAACGCGGGCGAACAGGCGTCCATGAGCCGGATCAGTGGCGTGGCGGATCGGCAGCTGCGCGCCGTGGGCCTAGATCCCCGGAGAGACGCCGAGGCCATCGCGCGGTTCGAGTCGGCCCTGTGGAACGAGGTCAGCCGGTGGCGGCAGGCCAACGGCAAAGAGCCAGACGATGGTGTCATCCTGGGCCTGTCGCGGGATCTGTTGCGGACTGTCGATGTCAGCAAGCCTGGCGATTGGACGCAAAAGAGGGTCAGGGCCTTTGCCGTCGATGCCGGGGAGAAGGGCGACACTGTCGTGCCCAAGGGCCTGGGCGACCGGATCAGAAAAGAGCTTGTCGCGGCCGGCCGCCCTGCGACCGAAAACGATGTGCGGATCGTCTACCGCAATGGCCTGCGAACCGGCCTCTTTGCTCTGGATGAACAATAGATGAGCATTCTGGAAGAGATCGAACGCCGCGAGCGGATGCAGCGGGGCGGCGTGGTTCTCGGCGCGGTGGCTGTTCCAGCAGAGCGGGCGGCGACGGCCAAGAAGGTTGCCGACGCTCTGGGCATCACGCCGGACATGGTGCTGGCCGACCCATCGACCGAGCAGGA
>Ga0181365_1000048_pt1 | contig 21716 bp, 32 predicted proteins | sample Fa13NDMM110DN_FD_130097 | JGI IMG/M metagenome (GOLD analysis project Ga0181365, IMG submission 130097) | Freshwater viral communities from Lake Michigan, USA - Fa13.ND.MM110.D.N | ecosystem: Environmental > Aquatic > Freshwater > Lake | place: USA: Michigan | collected 2013-09-24
CAGTCTATTTTTCATCCAATCCAGCATATGCATATTCCGTATATTCGGTTGGACATAATCCTAGTTCGACACAAGTGGGGCAACGCGGATTTAATAGCCTACAAAGCAGAGTCCAAGAACCAAAAGAAAACACCAAATTTAAAATTGGGTATTTTACCACTGCAACTCCAAAAAATCCTGATAACATTATGTGGTATTTAAATTTTGGTTATGAGGATGGTGATAAAGGATTCACAAGATTGGAGAGAAATATTAAATATATTTACGATGCTGAATGTGTTGAACGCAAAGAATCATTTTCAAAAATAAGAACATATTTGATGTATAATAAATCTATGATAGGTTTTGATAGGTTGAAAAAAGTTCAACCTGATTTATATAACAAGGTTATGAGTAGCTATGTAATTAAATCTAAAAATGAACCAAGAGTTATTTGATTTCTCTCAATCCTATTCTAAGATTCTTATATGGAATCACCTATTGACAATTTTATAGAAATTGGTAATTATAACATGCAGCGAATTTTTGCATGGGTCAATAGCGATTTGGATGGAATTGGATCAACAATTCTTTTGGGGAACATATTTAAAAATTTTGAGTATCGTCATTGTTTTTTTGGTAAGTTTGAAGAACAATATCTGCCATGGGCTAAAGAAAATGCAGAAGATTATGATAAAATCTTCATTGTTGGTATGGTATTAACCCAAGATTTGATCAAAAAGATTGATGATAATCGCGTGGTATTCGTGTCTGATCGTCCCGAAGACTTCAAAATGTGGGATTCTACCATGATTCAGGAAGAATGTTCATCCACAACCAAGCTTCTTTATAAAAAATTCAAAGAAAAAGTGGAATTTACTAAAGATTTGAAGAAATTCTTCCTTTATGTCGATGATTATAATTCTTATGAACTAAAACACGAAGAAACCAAGTATTTGAACGCTCTTTATTGTAAATCGGGAGTAAATAAATTCATTAATTTTGTAAATTGCTTCTGGAATGGCTTTGATGGGTTCACAACCACGGAAGTTAAGCTTGCGGATAGCTTTTTCAAGGAATTAGAAAAAGAATTGGATCAAATTCGGCTATTTACAGGAGAATTGGAAGGATTTAAGGTTATTTCCACGATTTCTAAGTTCTCCGTGAATGAATTATCTCATTCCATTATGAAAAATTACGAAGTAGACGCTGTGATCGTGATGAATCCTGATACAAAATTCGTTTCTTTTAGAAAATACAAGGGTTCGGATGTTGACATTGCTAAAATGGCTGCTAATCTGTGTGACGGTGGTGGCGGCAAATGGGCATCAGGTGGAAAGATCACCAAGGAATTTTTAAAATTTAGTGAAACACTTATGGAAAATATATGAACACGTTACCAAACGAATGGTATATTCCATCAATACATTTTAATCATGAATGATCCTTCTAAAAACATAATTAATCGAGAAAGTGATCATCTTTTCTTGTGCTACTGTTCCTTCGTGAACCATATCAAAGGTAAAAAATTGTCCATCCAGAACGTTTTTGTAACTACTCTTCAAGAGGAGAAGCTGAAAACGATCCTGAAAACTATCTTGTCACTTGACTCTGATCAGGAATTGGTTAAAATGTTTCTAGAACAAGATCAATCGATTTGCAAATCGAAGTATGTCACAAAATGGACTCGAAATGCCAAATATATACATGGAGATAAGCGTAAAACATCCAAAAAAGGCGTAGATATATAGAATCACTCGATCATACTATATTGCACAGCAAATTTGTTACAAAATGGATAAACGGTTGACAGAAGAAGAAGCAGAAATGATAAACACCGTAGTTATCAGTGATATTCACTTGGGAACACCCGTTTCACAACGGGAAAAGGTGTTGGAAATTCTCAAAAAGAATTTTGAAAATTTGATTATAAATGGTGATCTTTTCGATAGTGATAATTTTAGACGTTACCAGAAAGAAGATTGGAAAATATTATCTAAAATTAGAAAATTAACAAAAACACATAAAGTAATTTTGGTTAAAGGTAATCACGATCCTGATGTTGAATTTTTAAGTGCTATTACTGGAATGTATTTTGTTGATAATTATTCCTTTGAGGTGAATGGAAAGAAATTTTATGTTGAACACGGAGATAAACACGATTTTTGGATTAATCACCGACCATTTGTGACATGGATTTTCACTGGCATGTATTATCACATTCAGAAATTGGATAAAATAAAGAATCTTTCTAGAAAAATTAAAGGGTGGAGTAAATCTTTGATTGAAGCTAAAGAAAATGTCAGAACAAAAATGTTGAAAAAACATTCAGGGTTTGATTACGTATTGGCTGGTCATACACACTATCCTGAAATTTATGTTGAAAATAATATGACCTATATTAATAGTGGTTCTTTTTGTGATGAGGTGTGTTCTTACATTGAAATAGATAAATTTGGATGTGCTAAATTAAAATATATATGACTGACTTCCAAAAAAGAATCTACAACTCCCATCTGGCTATCTCCCGTAAAATGAGAGATAAACCATTTCGAATTAGAAAGGATTTCTCCGATATGGATCAATCCAAATTGGATTATCTCGCTTCTCTGGAAAGGTTCTTCAATAGTTATAATAATATAAAAATCGATGATTATTTCTCTGCTCCTTATAGGATTTTCGAAGATGATGATTATTTCGATCTGGAATTCTTCTTGACTTCCAAGGCAAAGAAGGCATATTCCCAATATATGAAGAAGATTGAGATGGATGATCCTGATTCCGAAAGCTCTCTCAAGAGATTGGTTGATAGCCTTAAATTTATTAAGAACTTTTGTAAAGAAAGAGGATTGACTTTGGAGAAATATCCCTTATATATTGAGAGTAATCTTCCTTGCATGATTGATCATCTAAAGAACCATCACATTAATATGTATGCGTTGCATTCTTTGGGTATCTCAAAAATCGAGGTGGAGAACCGGATTCTGGATTTTATATTCTCAGATTTTTGGATAACGTTTCAAAAGACAAAAAACAAATTTCACCTGAGTAAGAAAATGAAGGAATTCTCTAAACAAGCAACTGAAAAGATAAATCAACAAATAAAATAAAACAATATGAGCAACACAAAAACAAAAAGCAAATTCGGCGCAGCTATGTTCGATTCGATCAAAGCGGCATTAAACAAGAACAGTGATTCATCGGGGGGTCAATTCTCCAATATCATGAGTTTTCCAGCAGGAAATACCTACACGCTTAGGCTTATTCCCAATGTGGAAGATCCTGAGAAGAGTCTATTTCATCATTGGGTGCATGGATTCAATAGTAAGGCGACTGGTAAATACACGAGCTTTCTTGGTCTTCAAACCATGGGAGATCGTGATCCAATCTCTGAGCTTCGTTGGAAGCTATACAAAAGCTGGAAGGAAGCAAATCCCAAGCTTGAGAATAAGGAATACAAGGCGGAAATCTCTCAAAAGGAGCAATGGTTGGTCAATGTCTATGTGATCAACGATCCTGCCAAGCCGGAAAATAATGGCACGGTCAAGATTCTTCGCATGGGACCACAACTCAAGAAGATTATTGATGAAGCAACTGAAGGGGAGCGTTCCGATGAACTTGGATGGGATATATTTGACCCAACCAATGGACATGATTTCAAGATCGTGGCTGAGAAGAAAGGGGAATACACTACATTTGAATCCTCTTTAATCACCACCAAATCCAAGACTGTTCTAGATGAGGATGATATTGAAAAGATTTGTTCGGAGATTCATGATCTGGAAGCGGTGTATTCCGTGAAGACTTATGATGAGCTTCAGGAAGTTCTCAATGAACACTTCTTCGTTGGTGAAGAAAAGGAAGAGCGAAAGACTCTGAAACAAGCCAAGAAAGAAGTGGTTGAAGATGATGATGATGAGATTCCAATGACTCATAAAGAAAAGAAACCAGCGGTAAAAACCAATAAAGTTGTGAAGCAAGAGGACGACGATATTGACGAACTCCTTGCAGGGCTGGACGACTAACCCAATTCCCTCCCCATCAAGTCGGTGGGGAGGGTTTACTTTTTAAATATATGAATCCAAACATTCCAGAAGAATATAAAACAATGGCTGCTCTACTTGGGGAGAGTGCCGCCATTGATTCGTTGATGATCAACAATCCAACAACATTGGCTACTAATACCAACACCCTCAAAAGGGGTATTGCTGAATATCAAGAGCAACAGAAACGGGAGCGGTTTCAACAACAAACACCAACGGTAGTCAATATTCTACCACCACCACAATATTATCCACCCCCACCTCCCCCAGAAGTTCCCCAATATGACACGATGCCACAAAAAGTGGATGATGGACAGTTGGAAATGAATCTGGAGCCATCCAAGATGGATATCGTCATCAATTTACTAAAAGAAATTTCCGTAAAGTTGACAAAACAAAATAGCCTGATAGAAAAGCAATATGCAGCTAAACCTGAAAAAGAAAGAGTTCCAGTTCTTACTCCAAAGCCTCGGCCAAATCCATGACACCTGTGTTCTAGAATTAAGAGACGATGGTATTCATGGGATTGCCTCTAGTGAGGATAATTCCATGTTTGCTCATGCTTACCTTTCAGGGGAGTATGAGAATAAGAATCTTAATCTACCGTCTTTGAAGAAGCTTTCCAAAGCTTTGGATATGATTTCTTCCGATGACATCAAGCTGAAGCTTAATAATAATCATCTGGAATACAAAGACAAGTCCCTGAAGTTTAAGTATCATCTCCATGAGGATGGTGTGATCACCAAACCAAAGCTGTCTCTGGAAAAGATTCGTAATTTTGAATACAATCTTCAATTTGATTTGGATTTTGAGTTCCTTTCCAGCGTTCTTCAGAAATCATCCATCACAAACACCAACAAGCTCTATCTCTTCACTGAGAATGATTCGTTGGTGTGGAAGCTGGGGGATGAGACGGTTCCCAATAGCGATACTCTGAGTATTGTGGGAGATGAAGTGGATTTTGAATTGGAATCATTCATTCTTAAGATCGACAATCTCAAGCTGTTATCTAAGGTATCCAAGACTGGAAACATATTTAAGATCAATTCCAAGTTGGGAGTTGGATGCATCATTACAAAGAGCGGAGATTTTGAGATGGAATACATCCTATCAAGTCTTAAAAACTAGAATACAATAAAAATATATGAAAAATAAAATTGATACACAACGTCATAGTCCATCCAGCCCGAATCTACAAGCCGATAACCACAAAGGAGACGGAGAAGGCTTGGATGTGACGGCTTGTTCGGCTTCTTCATTTGCGTGGGATTTAGGCTGGGATGATGATAAGAAATTACTCTTCAAGCTGATGTATAAATTCGCAAGTCCAGAACACCGCGAAAGGGCAAATTCTGATCCTGAGATTGCTAACATGGCTCATGACTTTGCGGAAATTGTTACACATCGTTCGGACTTGAAACCGGGAATTGAATCACCATCGGTATCAACCTTTGGTAAGGCTAAAATTGAATCTTGAGTGGTGACTTGCTAAATTAGTCACTTCAATATTGATATTTAGAAATGGAACTAAATACTTTGTATATTCATTGATATCGTTACCTGTAGTCTCAATATAACCTCCTTGGTCGTTCTCAAAACGCATAAAAGTGATCGGGATTGATTTGTTCTCTGGTGATATTAGTCTGATATTCATATGTTTATCACTTGTATTTGACCATTGCTTGACCTACGTGCGTATGTAACACATCAACATACTTGTCATCACCAACAAAATTCCCCATATTGAAAGGGCTACCGTAAGGTTGCCATCCTTTCTTGGCATTAATAAATCTTAATACCTCTTCACTGATTAAATCTTCTCTAGCGTAGAGTAAACGATAGTCTGTAATTTCTTGGTTATTCATGTTGTTAAGTTAAATAATGGTATGAAATGGTTGAAAGAATGGATTAGGAACTGGCTGGAGGTTGATAGGTCGGTAAATGTGGATTATAGTGGATGTGAAAATCAAATTTATGAGATGGCGGGAATCAATCAAGAGCCTTCGGATCAACAACCTGCTCGCAAATAAAGCCACAGCTACGACACCAGTAAATCACCGTATCCAATGGTGGATTACCAGCGATTATCATCTTTTTTCGTTTGAGTTTGTTTGAAAATTGGTCGTGTCCGTAACAGATACACGTAGTTATGGTTTTTGGTGGTGTCATGCGCTTTGTTTGTTGACAAATTAATAAAACGTGTTATATTACAAATATGGGAATGTTTAACAACCTTACAATAGATGAGAGCATCACTTTACCCGATCTTCCTTTAGAGATTAATCAGAAGACTTTGATGTTCCAAACCAAGGATTTGGATGAGAATATGATGCTGAATTTCAGAGTTAATTCTGAAAAGAAGCTGGAACTCTTCAGAGTAGAAGGACATCATGTGGAAAATCCCAACATTCCATTCTTTGGTATGGAATTTGTGGTTGAAAAAGAGTGGTGGGAACCTTATGACTTCACCGGAACTGTTTGTATTTACGAATCTTATCGTCATCCTGAAGGTAAGGGTATGCAGTATGGCACTCCTGATGCACATAGATTTATCTGTGGATGGATTGAATGGGATGTTAAATTCTTTAATGGTGAAATGGGTGATATTACTTTGATAAAGCACGACATTCCTTACAGAAGAACGGATGAAGAATTGAAAATTTATTTGAAAGAAGTTAAACAAAACCGCGAGGAAATGGATGACAATCTTAGGAATAATCGTTTGGAACGACCAAATCCCGAACAAAAGCTGTTTGATTCCATTGATGAAATCACCCAACGAAATTATATAATTCCTGAAATTGAAGATTATTATACAGATTTAAAAGAAATACAAAACAAAATCAATGAATACAGAACAAAATACGACAAATGGTATGGAACAGCACCGCAGCAAGATTGAAGAAACAAGGGCAGTTATCGAACAGATTCGAGAACAGCAGAACGATCTGTATGACAAGCTGATTGCTGAAATTGAGCCATCGGAAGAACAGGAGCCTTGGTTATGGGATCGTTGTTTTAATAGCTATCTTTGTGATTCTTCAGATTATTCTAAAATGGTGGAAAGGGGTATTTATGGCGTATAACGACATTACGGGAAAAGCAATAAAGTCTGGCATCCAGAACAAGGATTATGATAAAGGATGGGAACGTATCTTCGCTAAAAAATCATCCCACGAATGGCTCAAGGAGACACCGGAGATTGTTCGTATTGTAAGTCCTGATGGGTGGGAATTGGACGATGGTGTAACGATGGATTCCCCCATCAAATGGGCAGACTTTCAAAATCGTTTGAATCATTTAACCATACTAGCAAATCATGAAAAATAAATTGACACCTGATAGCAATATCAAGGTATATGTCCACTCTGCAAATGATGAAGGAAGACGGATTATTCGTGATATTATGAAAGATTTCTTAGGTTGAGTTATCCAAAATCTCTGCTAAATACTTTATATGAAGAATAACGTAACCACACAGGGATATTTCATCAAGAGACTTAGGGATTCGGGATTCGTCACCATCAAGTTATTTGACAAGTATGCTCAACACGACCCCCGCAAATGGTCGATCATGGTTGATCCCAGCAATACTTCGGTGATCATTACTTGTTATCAGAATAGGGAATCTGTGGGGGATGTCTTGTTTGAGTTTAATGATGGAGGTAATCGCTTCATCAAGAACTTCAATCTCAAGACTCAGAGTATGGAAATTGTCATCACCATCCTAATTGAAAAAGGTGTTGAGCAAATGACTAATAATTCCAATTATTTTAAATTAGATCATGGCCAAGAAGGATGAAAAACCGAAGGAAGAACCGGAGGAAGTCTTTGTTGATGATCAGGTATTGGAAATACTTCGTGAATCTCTAAAACAAAAGCTTAAAAAGGAGCGTAAGAGTAATAGGAGTCAGTCCAACGTTGCCTTAAAAGCCACTTTACAGGAATTTATGACTTGTGGTAAACTTTTTGGCTATGATTTGGATGGTAATGTAGTGGAAATTGCATTTTCTTCTAGTAAGCTTGAAGAATCAGCGATGCAAAATCTCTTTATACAGAAATTTGGAGAATTTATGGCTACCCGAATGAATATTAATGATGATTTCTAAAATGTTTTTTAAAAAACCGAAAATCAAAAAAGGCGATGTATATGCTGTGCAAACTGGTGATTTTGTCGGACAGCTATTTAGTTTTATTAAAAAAGACGGAGATGATTATGTGTTTCTATCTGTTCCAGATATTAAAATCCAAAGAGTTACGATAGAAAGGTTTGACTTTGCCAAAGAACATGAGATTATTGAGTTCGTTGAACATCTTCCAAAAAATATCAGTCGAGTTGTTGAAGCCCAATATAAAATGCTCTCAAAAGAGAATGATTGAGTTTCCAACTGATTATGTGGTGTCCAAATTCTACGAATTTGGATACAGACCACAACATAATACTAGTCAAAACACTTATCAATGCTGCTGTCCCATATGCAGAGAGGGAAAAAGTTGGGGGCGCAAGAAAAGGTGCTTCTATATACCCGAAAACGATAATATCTTTTGTCATAATTGTGGGTGGTCATCCAAACCTTACAAATGGATTAAGGAAGTGTCAGGATCGTCATTCAATCAGATGGTGGATGAGATTGAGAAGGGTAATTATGGTATGATCAACGTCATGGACATGGAAGATAAGCAGGAAAAGTCCAAATCATTATCTCTACCAATAGATAGTATTAATCTCTTTGATAAGAATCAGACGGATTACTATAAAAATAACCAGATTATCCAAAAGGCACTGGATTACATCGAGGAAAGACGACTGAATACCGCTGTGAACCGCCCTGATGCGTTCTATATATCTTTGAAGGACAAGATTCATGATAATCGTCTGGTGATACCGTTCAAGGATGAGAATAGTAAGATTGTTTACTACCAAAGCAGACGATTACTGGATAACGAATCCCCTTCTTATCTATCAAAAAATGGGGGAGATAAGAGCGTGTTTGGAATTGAGCGAATATCATCCGATTTGGATAAGGTCTTTATCATAGAAGGTCCATTAGATGCTTGTTTCGTGAAAAATGGGCTTGGAATTGGAGGTATTACAAAAGGAGATCAGCTTTTCACATACTATCAACAGGAACAGATGAATGGTTTAAAGTTCTTTGAGCGTATTTGGGTGTTGGATTCTCAATGGATCGACAAAACAGCGCGGGAGAAGACCCTAAAGCTTATAGAAATGGGAGAAAAAGTCTTCATCTGGCCAGAATACGATGGCAAAAAGTTCAAAGACTTAAATGCCGTATGCATGGCTTACGAATACGATGAATATCCGACTGACTTGATTGTGAAAAATAGCTGCAAAGGTCTTGCGGCTACAGTGAAGATGAAATTATTAAAATAATTACTGAGATTTCTTAGCTGCCATAAACGACTGTTGCAGAGCAGCAAGATCAGAAGCAATACGACCAATCTTCACCTGTTGGTTCTTCAAATTACCCAACATTGACTCAGGATTGGCGGTAGCCAGAACACTCTGAATGCTGTTTGGCTGATCACCATTGAGATAACCAAGAAATTTTTCAATATTTGAATTCCACTTATCCACCACACCGATCATTTGTTCATTCTGACGAGCCATGGCATCCCCAATTTCGTCCACAGCAGATGGATCAACTTCCATGTCCACATCATAATCACCCATGGCAACATCATCGTCTAGGGACATCTCAGCAGCACCCCTCTCCATATCGGGATTGATGTCAAGTTGGGGAGCTTCTTGGAGAATTTTGAGGAATTTGGAGTGAAATATACTAGCCATAATAGTATTTAGTCATAATTGTTAAATAATCATATGTCAGCATCAAATTCTCCCTATTCTACCGCAATTGCTTCTGGTTCCATTGATTTCAACTTTGATAGTTCGCTGAATCCTTCGGAACAGATGCGAAAATACAAGACGGATGAGAAAGAAGCTAAAGCTCCCCACACTTTACCGTTTGAATTTGGAGAACTTCCCCAACAAATGGCAAATATCGTGGATAATGCTTTCTCAGCTTCCAAAAATCTAGAAAATCTCCTGAAAATGGAGGAATTCCAGAAAAATGGAGAACTTATCAAGCTCAAGGGTAATCTGGAGAAGATTATCATGTATTTGATGCGGAATGGAGATAAAACGCTTGAGAAATTCACTATTGGATTTTAAAAACTAGATTACAATTGGAGCATGACTTCAAAAACACTACATGACTTTTCCAAAGATGAACAACTTACAATTCTAAAAGACATCTGCAACAAAATCTATATTGCTAGAAACATTTCCATGTCTTATGAAACTATTATTAAGAATTTAGAAGAGATTGACAAACTTTTCAGGGATAACGAGAATTTTAATTAATATGAAATACGAAATTCAACATAAAAAGACTAAACAACGTCTTCAATCCACTAAATCTTACCCATTTTGGTTCATTGCCAAATTAGTTCTTGAATTTGCAATATTTTGTGGTATTGATGATGATAAGTGGCACATAGTGAAGAAATGAATAATCAACTCTCGAACCAGTGAGTATGAGCGAGTGGAGAATGAACTTTATAATAAGGATTCGGAAGTGATGCGGATTATCATTGAACAGCGGAGATATTTATGGATTTAAAAAATATGAATGAAAAAATAAAAAGAATGGGATTGCAAATATTTGGGGGGGTTATTATTTCCCTTGGGTTTGCTTTCGGGTTGACTACTAATGAGATGGATTTCTTACGATATTTCGTATTATCTATGATTGGGTTTATGGTGGGAATGTTTTTGCTGGATAATCGCAATAAAAAAAATGATAGGGTTGTTGAATTGGAGAACCAACTTGGAAAGAAGCAGACCGATGAACGTGTAGTTGAATTGGAAAATATGCTTCAGGAAGCGGATGGAGTGATGGTCGAACAGGAAGAAGTTATTAAAAACTACGAGATTATGTTGGAAGAAGCTTCCGTCAGATTTCCCTGTAAATGTGGTCAGAACATGTTTGATGGGATATTCAAACCGGAAGTGGAATACGAAGTGGATTGTGATGCATGTGAAAACAAATATGCTATCACCCTAAAGCTGGATAGTGTTCTGATCACAGAACCGATTGAAGAACTGAATATAGACAAATTAATTAGAAAGAAACTAAATGATAAAAATTGAAACTAAAAAAGGTGTATCTAATATGACATTAACAGAATTTGCAAGATGGGCTTGCTTGGTTGAAGCATTCCATTTCATCCAACAAAAGGCTGAAGAGCTTGGAGTGAATCCAATCAATATGATTAAGCCACTGGCAATTGAAGCATATATCAAGGAACGGTATAATGCGATGCTGTGGGATACTCAGATTGAACACCAATTAGGAAATATTTGATAACATCGTGGCTTCCACCTCGATCTCAATCATATCATCCACAGATACCACACCTTGGAATTGTTCCCGAAGAACTTTGGTATCTTGTCCCAATTCGTGATGACCAATCATGTAATTGCGGAAGCGATCCTTGAGGTCGTTCTTATATGGGATACCACTGGGACGCTCAAAGCGGTGTAACCAGCGCAGGAAGGGCAAGCAGAGCGTCTTCTTATTGTTCTGGCGGTATTTTTCATGGATATACTTCTCTTCCCCTCCAAAGCCCCTGAATGCCTTGTTGAATCCCAACCATGAGTCTGTTCGACATGAGAACAATCCCATACCTTGGGCTGGTATTTCAAATGGAGGAGCATCTGTTTCCTTCCCTCTCTCATCCGTTTGCCAAGTTCCCCACATATGGGAACCCCAAGTGTCATCGAAATGGGTGGAATAGTGATGAAAATCGTCATAAACCAATGGTCCCTGTAAAAGATTCCCAGAATCACCCCCACGATCATATAAATTAATCAGCTTTTTTAAAGCACCGGGAACAATCATCACATGGCTATCTATACAGAGAGTGTATGGGGTGTCAGATAGTGAGAATACCTTATTTTTAACAGTAGATGCGTTGTATTTGGTGAATGGGAGATACTGATAGGGTTCCTTAATCCAATTCGTGAAATTTCTATTGGATTTACCATGATCTGAATCTGGATTGTTGTCAATAATGACAAATTCAATATCATTTAAAACTTCGGGGTGATACATTCTAATGGCTTGGATACTAAAATACAATCCATCAAAATCGTTATAGGTAGGAATACCAATTGTCAATTTTCTCATAGAAGGATTTATCAGAATCCCAACTTTTTACAATACTCTACGCATTCAATAGGCACAATTGTTCCTGTTGTTGGAATAATTGTCGTTGTCGATGTCGATGTCGTCGTTGAAGTAGTGGTAATCGTGATCTGAAGGGTGAAAGGATTCAAAGATGTGGGAGTTATCAGATTAACCACCAACTGGGGTATTGTGAGGGTGGTAAAATTCGGTATAATCGGAGCATTGATTACTGGTGGGTTCGGTGGAATAAGTGGACAACACGATAATAAAGGAGTAGTGGTAATACTAGTAGTAGGTGGGATAGTAGTGGGTGGGATACTACTCGATGAACTACTACTACTAGTGGTGGGTGTAGGAGTAGTAGTGGGTCCGTTAGTGGTCATATTACATTATTTTATTATGTAATTCACATTAGAAACAATGTAAAAAGTGTTTGAATCGTTGGAAGCTGAGAGTGTTGACCACTGAACCGAAGTGACACGAACCAGATTATCTATCTGAACACCACCAAGAGCTTGAGTTGTATCACTAGTTACTCCAGCACCTCCGATTTTCTCCCAATCAGATAACAAAGAACCTTCATTTGTTGATAAGCGATACAACACATTTGTGTCGCTATTATATGCTAAATCTCCTATCTCAGCGGGGGAGAATGTAGTAATATCGGAATTTGATCCCTTAAATACATTACCTGTCAACACACCCCCATTATCCGCACCATTACCAATAAAAAGACGTTCGGTATCTGTGGTGAACGCAAATTCTCCAGAGTTTAAAAGGACATTTAAACGTTCTGCATTCGTTCCTTGACGGGAAAGTAACTTTAAAATAGTGTCATTTGTAATTGATATTGCCATATTAGTAGGTGAAGATTGGGATTGCGAATCTATTTACGGATTTTCCTGTTTCAGAGGTATAATTTCCTGCGAAGGTGATAAATCCAGCGGATGATAGGGTTATAGTAACAGAAGAAAGACCATTACTTGATAATGCAGTGAAGCTAGTGAGCGTTATACCCGGAACAATACCATCAGTTGTTTGAGATGGACTACCATTAAATATGGAAGACAGGGAATTTGTGGAATTTCGAGTTGAATTGCCCGTTAAAGTATCATAGATTGAATCTGCGATTCCATTTTTGGAAATAGCTTCCCAATTTACTAAAGAATTAGCTGGTAATGATTGTAATTGGTAGATTACTTTATCAACAGAAGATGTATCCCCAACAGTAGTAGCACTCAAACTACTTAAAGCATTATAAGCCGATACCGGAAGATGGAATTGAGTTTTCGATCCAAAAGAGGAAAGGCGGGAGTTATTTATCGTTAGAATGCCGGAACTAAAGCTGAAATCAGTGGGGGATACTGTCAGAGAAATCGGTCTTCCATTACCACCACTTAATCCATTACTAAAAGATGAAGATAGAATTTCTCTTGTGGTAATGCCACCATTTTTAATTGAAAGCTGATTCGAAGATATTTCAAAGAAATTAGTATTAAAATTTAATTGAAGTTTATTATCTACAATTTTTATACCATTTGTAAGACTATTTGGATTAATTTTGGATGCTGATAGTCCACTAACCGCTATGTTTACTGTGGAATTTGAATCATATACAAATTCAGCGGAGAATTTAGTTCTCATGTCTCCCCAATTTGTTATGGAGCTATAAGGTGAAGCTGTGAGTTGATAAAAGATAGAATTTACAGACACCAGATCACCAACTTCAGCTAAAGTGGTGCTAAGACTGTAATAATTGGTTAAAGGGGGGTGAACTTTACTGGAAACAGGATTACCTCCGCTCAATACGCCGTTACCAACGAATAAACGTTTGGAATCGGTTGCATGAACAAGTTCTCCTTGGTCAAAACGGGTTGAATTGATCTCTGCATTTGTTCCTCTGCGAACTTTGATTTTTGAAATATAAATATCAGCCATATTATGTTAAACGTTTCCAGATATAAACACCGAAGTATAGAGTAAAGCCATATTGTTATTTATTCGGATGATGTTAAGTTAGCAACTATTTGTTTTTGTAAGTCTGTCAACAGCGTTAAAATCCGCTGTAACATCAAAACATTGACTGTTTCATTGCCATTCATATACAGATTGTTTGTATCGTATGTGATTTCTCTAATCTTATTCAAAAACAAATCATTTTTGCCAATTAAATAGGAATTGGTGGCTTTAGTGTATAATGTTAATACATCTTTTAATATGTATGAGATTGTTTTATTGAAAAACAGACCAAAAGATGTGTCCGAACAACGAATACCGTCATATGTTTTCACTAAATTTAATGGAACAGATGAAAGATATGAATTGGAGATGTTTTGGCGAAGGGGATAAATTCTTCCAGAATTTAGAAGTAATAAATAATTTTTATTTGATTTTGTAATACTATCAAACATGTAATTGGTGAATGAATTGGAATCTAACGACTCCGTATTCCATTTTAAGACACAATCTCCAAACTTCTGCAAGTAATTCTTGAATACTTCTTTCTTAACATATTTTAAATTGTTTTCTCTCATTTGTCCCACGGGATAGGTTGGATTAGAGATCATACGGGTATGAGATTGAGCCTTACTATTCAAATAAAACACGTTTGAATCATAGGTTGAAAACAAAATTCTGTAATTATCACTATCATTAAACTCAAAAATTTCTCGATCAAATAAACTGTTCTCTATATCAAGAGGGTCGAAGAATGTTATATGGAATTTTTCAGATTTTTTATGTAGTATGAGAATACAATCATCAATAACCCTAATATCAACATCCAATAGTTGATCGATACCGATGGATTTTAAATTATAGTCAACGATTTTATCGGTTGAATACTTATTTCTGAGAGTAAGATTATCACCTTCAATGGATGTTCTGTAATTATTACCAAACCGTATGAATTCTGTGGAAAATTTTGGGATATTATAAAATTTCAGACTCCATTTATTAATTAAATTGTTATATGTTTTTTTAGTTCCCCAAGTGAGAATTACAGAATCAATATCTCCCAATTCAATACTATCAATTAATATTAGAGTTTCACATTCGATATAATTTATGGCATCATAAACCTTTAATTCATTTAACACAATTATGGAAATCTTGTTTTCAAATTCATCGTAATCAATTCCATATACCTCTTCAGGTGCTTCCAATTCCTGAACGGAATATTCAATATACCCCCCATCTGTAAATGATCCCCTGAGAGTATAAAGTTCAAAACCAGTTGAACATAGATATTTGAACGTTTGATCGGATTTTACAAATAATGCGCCATATTTTATTTTTTCAAGAAATGCCCATTCAACCTCATATCGGAACGGATCAATATGGGAGATGTTTTTCTTTCCAAGCATGAGATCATCGTTTCTTGTGTCAACAATAGTAGATGACAACCCGTAATAATAGGATTCGTTTTCCGTGAAATCGATGATCTGTGGATTACTGACAATTAAAGATTTGAAAACAATCAGATTATTCTGATTGATGATAGATAATAATCTTTCTATCTCCACCTTATTGAGAACATCAAAAACATTGGCAGTTATGTTGGATGTTTCTGTAATGGAATCAAATTGATTATCAAATTCCATCTTATTGAGATAGAAATCCGAAATGAATGTGTTTTTTGGAACAAGTTGTTCAGATGCTATGCTTTTTTTGCGTTCAGTATAAGCAACCCCATCTTCAACGTTGAAAAATCCCGTATAATCCACATCGTTTAATGTAAATGCTTCACCATTGGAAAATTTAAAATATGATATCATGGGATTGTTAGATTATTTATTTCGGTTGTTAGAGGAGAACGATCAACTATTTCAGATGTTATTCGAGTGCGAAGACCTTCCATATCAGAATCCACCAAGTCAATATTTTTAATAAATATGTTGACGAAATTGGATTTATAAGCTTGATTATTACACACGCTTTGAAGATATTCCACGGTATCAGTGCTATTTCTCATACCACAAGGTAATGTAACAGTTAATGGATCAATAACAGATTCTCCGTCAAGTATTGGGGTAATGAAAGCAAGATTTTCCGATGTATATTCGGAGGTTAATCCAATTTTTGATAAGGTTTTTTGTGTGAAAAAGTCCACATCATCTAACACAAAATCCCCAAATATCATTTGTTTTCCGTAGAATTGATATTTATCAAATGTATAATAACCCACAATTTGGTTGTTTAGGAAGAAATATAATTGCCCGACAACTGTATCAATAGAAAAACAAATGAAATTGCGTTGGGATGGTTTGTATTTCACTGTTTCACTGAAAGTGATTGTTTCAACAAATCCGGGATTGTAAAGATCCATGGTGAAAACCAGATTACCACCTATCTTCTCAATGATGAGTCCCCCATTTGTATTATTCCGTTTACTTCTGAATTTCCAATTTTGCTCGTTACCATCAAAATAAAATTTGACGGTGAATTTACCAGCATCGTTCAATTGTTTAAAATAATTGATATTATTTCCGGTTGTTGCCAATGATTGACATGGTGTTACTACCACCAGATTATTTTCATTTATAGTGTCTTCAGCTTTAATTCTTTCGTATGTATATTTGCCATTTGGAACAAATAACATATCACTTTTCTTATCAAACACCGTAAAAGATGAAAGACTATCTTTTATTGATGTATTACCAGCCACCAATTTTTCCACAACATCATCATATGTTAAATTAAAAGTATTATCTCCAGCCAGTGCCAAGGATTTTTCAATCAAATCGGGATAATAGTAACGATCCACCCACACTTTATCTCCACCAAGGGGGGAACCAGACAACCAAGTGCATAGATATGTTTGCCCATCGTCATAGCTTACTGAATCATCAAAGCGAAACACTTTATCGGCATATTCGGGAGTAGGATATCCAAATGCCCCCGATTCCACGAATTTTGTATCATTGATATTGATTCTGTTGAATGGTGACATGTTATCCGGTGCTGTAAAGCGATTCAATCCCGGAATAATTTCATATGGTTTGTTATAAAACACATAATTTAGTGCAAGTGTTTCATCCTTTTCGGTGTTAATGTCATTACAAATTGAAGTATAATTCCGCATACCATCTACAAAAAATTTCAGTTCTTGAGAAGATAGTAATGTATTACCCGATGTGAATGTGTTATATTGGGAAAGTTGATTCTTTAGAACTATAATATCAGTTGAATCATTTTCTCTATGTAGTAAGTAATTATTTTCCAAATCTTTCAATATTCCGTTTTTTGGTATATTATTATCATCCCCATATTCAACATAAGATGTGTTAGGATTGATATCGAAATCTGAATATATGTCTTTACTCAGATAAATGGGATTAACATACACACTCGCTTTATTTGCGGACGTAGATGGGGATAGTGTGAGGAAGTTTCCGGTTTTTTTGATAAAATGCGGGATTCCTGACAAGGTTTGAAATAAGAATATTGCTTTATTTGGGCGGGAATATATGTATTTGAAATCATATGCAGTCAATCCCAAATTTTGGGTGTAAAAATTTAATTCATTATTTGCATTTCTAGTCAAATAATACTTTGCATAATCAAAATATTGGTAAATGTTGCATACATTATCAGATTTTAATGTGATAACGAAATTAGTTGACAAAGTATCACCGTTGGTTGTAAAATTATAATTCCCATAGTATTCACTTTGATTATAAATACCTGACAACGCCAATATTCTGGCATCAGCTTTTTGGAATGTTAAAAAATTATCACTAAAATTCAGATTTGTCAATAGGGATTCTGATTTTAATGTTTGATCTTCATTTTCCAGAATGTTTGATATGTTAGTGTTGCGAGTCAGTATAAAATTCGTATAATTTTTATTTTTTACATCAACAATACCAGAAAGGGCATTATAGAACGTGAGATTATACCCACCATTGAAATATCGAGAAAATTTCTGAAATCTCATGTCCTCCAAATTGGAGTAAAGGAGAACAGATTCACAAGAAGATAATTTATTAAACAAAGTCGCCACTAGATTATTTAGGTAAGGAGTTCTACTAGATATCCTCCCTCATCAGTTACCAACTGATGTATTTTTCTATCATTTTGTAAATAATTGGTATTTACAAGTTGAACATCCCCCACGGAAGTAGTATAATCGTAATTTGTGATCGATAGGGGTAGAGTAAATGTCGAAATATCAGAATTTACATAATATAATGAAAATGTTGCAGTCAATGTCTGGCTAGTAGATACACTGGAAGGAAAATATTCATGAGAATATGTATCTATTAAAATAGATGAAAATATATTGGAAACAATATTTCCAATTTGTAATATATCATTCTCGAAAAAATCTGTCTTTCCATCCCCCCAATTAATGGAAAGATGGGTGGGTAGTAATCTCTCAGTGACTCCCGATAATGAAATGGAAAGTAAAGTATAGTCAACTAACCCAACAGTGGAAAGAATGGTGGTTTGGCTAGTATTAGTCGAAGATAATGACAATAATTTCGTGTTCATTGTTGTTTGATTTGTTTATGGGTTATCATAGACAATGGATTTAGTTCAAAGTCAAATTCCTGAATGATAAATTGATTATCCGAAGTTTTCATCAGGAATGAGATGTTGTATTCGTTTGAACGGTTGTTATAAGTGAATACGGGTTCTTCCGCTTTGGTATAAGCTTCTGATCCTCCCGATACCGCATAGAATTCCGTCAAACCCCCCACAGAGTGGGTTTTTCTGATGTGTTTGGTAGTATCAATTTCATAAATTGTTGGGTAAATTTTGAAATTGTTGTTCAATACCGGATAAGTTTCCACATCCAATTTTGCATAATATACCTTATCTTTTTTCTTGAATCTCTTGGATATCTTCTGGTAAGGATTGTCGTTGAAAGATGTTACATAAGTTGATTTATTGGGATTTACAAATTCTCCATTCTCAAAAAGGATTTTTTGTATGATGAGATTGTTTTTAGTTTGAATAAACATGGTGTCCCCCACAATTTCAAAAGAATGAATACCTGATAATTCTCTGTAAACCGAACTCAACAGAGTTGTGGATAGGTAATTGAAAGTTGTTTGGAATGGTTTTACCTCTTTGGTGTAGGTATTTTTAACATATATTATACCAGCGGATGACAATCTTGTAAAATAATTCTCCGTTGGGGAAGATGAAAGGTTATAAACACTGGATTGCAACACTGTGGGATCGTAATAAATGGATGGAAATTGGAATTGGATATCGCACAACGATGGAGTGACTCTACCTCCATCAATCATGAAAGTTGTTGTTTCATTTGGAACGATTTCTTGGGTGGCATTTGCAGTCAGGGTTGGATACGAAGGATCGACCAAGGCTCTTTGAAGAGGGGATGAGTCATGGATACCCCCCTCAATCAAACGGGAGTAATAATAGGTTCCACTGAGAGGATAACCGCTCAAATCTGATGATATAGTGTCGATTGTGGGAATACCATTGCGGAAAACACTATAACCTTCCAGAATTTGGCAATTTGGGTAAAAATCGGGAGGATATGTGAAATTATCTGTAAATTTTCCCCCGAATAGGATATAATGTCTGGAGAAATCAGCAGTGAGGCTTTTAGTGCATGAAGATAATCCCGATCTAATGGTGTATGGAAAGGTGGAATTATCAACAGTGGAGTAGTTAAAAGCATATCCTTCTCCATATTTGAAATCATAGAAGGTATGTCCATCTAGAATATAATATTGTTTTTCCGTTTCTGGTATTACCTTGATGGTTTGCTTGAAGCTTCCATCATTTTTAAACAATCCATAGAGATTGTTGTATATGTCTTCCTTGGCATCTTGAATGTAACCCGATTCAAATATCTTATCCAGATATTTTGAAGGAGTAGTCTCCGTTTGGGAGATATACCCGTAATATTGAGAATCGCTTTTATCACTGATCGGTTGATTCTTAGCTTTTCCCGAAGAATCATTGCGTTTTAGAAATAAATCATTGTTGACGAATGTTAAAACGCCATCATTATTACCCCTAATATCTGGATCGGAAAAATAATATATGGTATTAGGTTCCAGATTGTTAAAATTGAAGGAATATGATGGTTTTTCTCCATCAATCAAAATGATGGAAAGCTTGTGGGGACGAAAGAATCCCATTTCCACTGGTGTTTTGAATTCTTTTCTCTGTGTGGAAGCTGTTGTGGGATATTTGGTATTGAAAAAGGAAGCCGATGGGTTATCAGCATCCAAGATCTTACCTGAAATAAAATCATATACGGTGGAACCCGTAGAAAGATAATAATAATCGGAAAATATGTATTTTTCCGTCAATTTTCTCTTATTATCTAATAGGGAATTACCCTCTTTCAATTCTATCAGGGAGGACGACACTCCAGAAAATACTAAAGGAATGAGTTCTGCATTGGTTTTGAGGAAAATATCTAAACCATAATCTAAATCCTTGTTATCATATATCTGATCATTCGGAGTTTGGTTAAAGTATTCAGGATATGTCTCATACAATTCTTCAATCTCCACCTCCAAATTATTTTTCAAATCGGTGAAGTCATAATTGATCTTGCCATTATCGAGATTTTCCAAATAATTGATGGCAATATCCTTGATATCCTTCGTTAATCCAAAATTCGTTCCTGAAATTCTTTTCTTGGTGATTTGAAATTTGGTTTCTTCTCTTTTTTTATTGTAATATTCCGATATTTCTATCAATTTTCTGGAATAGAATGGAATGGCAATATCAAGATCAAGCGGATCGTTGAAATCCAGCTTAGATAGGAATTTTTGTTCCTCCAAGGTGGTGTATTCCAGATTGACATCCCGAATAAAATCCCGATAACGCTCAATGATCACGGAATTATTATCCGCTGTCTTGGTATTCTTTACAAAATTCCATACCTTGAGATATTCGGTATAATAATCCTGATTTTTGGACGGATTAAACGATACATCCATCGTTTTAATAAATTGGAGGAATGAGAGGGGATTATTTGCGTCCAGAGCATCACGAACCACCACATTTGGATTGGTGATGGATTTGGGAATGTTCGGATATCCTAGTGATTCTAACGTCATTTATCTTATTTAACCCACATGATACAATGATAAGCTTTGATACAAGGTATCTCGCAAAGAAATGTTCATCATTTCAGAATTGTAATTAAAATCGAATTCCTCAAAGATTGGTTCCGATGTTTCAGTGAGTATAGGATCACCATTTTCATCTCTCAATACGTGTTTGGATGAGAGATTATCATAAAGGGTGTAGTCATATACAATTGTATTGTCAACAAGGGTGTTTTCGTATCCAAATTGGTATTCAAAGAATAAATAATACTTCGCTAGATCGGAATATTGGTAGGTATCGGGAAGAACCAGAGGCCATCCCCAATTCACGTTATATCCAGACAACATGTAAGCACTCAATCCAGTTTCTTCGGTAGGTTGTTCGGTATTTAACAACTCATAACGATTGGAGAACTTTTCCAGAGCTATTTTTC
>Ga0181365_1000050_pt1 | contig 21521 bp, 28 predicted proteins | sample Fa13NDMM110DN_FD_130097 | JGI IMG/M metagenome (GOLD analysis project Ga0181365, IMG submission 130097) | Freshwater viral communities from Lake Michigan, USA - Fa13.ND.MM110.D.N | ecosystem: Environmental > Aquatic > Freshwater > Lake | place: USA: Michigan | collected 2013-09-24
CCCGATTTGTAAAGTTACATTCCCGCCTTTTAGTTTTAAATCTACAGTTCCATCGGTATCGTTATAATACATTGAACCCGCAGCTGTTGGTATGTTAGTTGGCGTATTATCAAACTCAATATTGCCAGTTAACAATCCAAACTCGCCTAAATTAACATCTTCTGTAGCACCTGTATAAGGCACTAAAGTAGAAACATCAGGTATATCAGTTGTTAAAGCTATTGTGCCATCAGCATCTTGTAGTAAAAAATTTCTATCGTCAGTTAATAATGATGCATCTAATTTTGCTATATTATCATCAGCATTTATAAACGATAAAGAACTACCTGATTTATTTGCATTAAAAACTTCTTGTGTTGTATCATTTTTAAAAGATAATCCTGAATCTGACCAATTTAAATAACCATAATTTGCATCATCATTATTATATAAACCTAATGAATTAACTTCTATATCAGTAGTTGATTGATTACCTGCATTAGTTACCTGTTGTAAAGTTGGTATAATACCAATATTTACTAAAATCCAAACAGCAGCGCCCTCAGTTGCATCCGTACATTCGTAAGTGTCGCCATTATCTAAAGTCCATCTTGAACCAACTTTAAATCTTAATGTAACATCAAAATTAATATCAGGAATTAAATCAAAACCATTAGTTGTATTTCTAATTAACCCATTCGAATCAAAAACGTGTCTAAATCCACTTTGCCACATATCTTCATAACCAATCCCGCATATTCTTGAAATACCACCATCGGCACCAAAATCATACGTTCCTTTTTTTAGCGTTGAAGCATTATCTAAAACAATAGCATCGGTGCCATTTAAATTTATATTATTGCCATTAGTTGAATTGCCTTCAATTAAAACGCCTTCTAAAGTTGGGTTATTTATAACAGGATTTGCGGGATCAGTATTATCAACTAAATCACCTGTTACACTTTCAACAGCACTTGCAGGGATATCTTCTAAGGTTATAAACGGATGTACCCCATCTTCACCATCGTTAATTAAATCCGATGTTTTAACGGGTTGTGTTTCGCCTATAGTAATATTAACCTGCTCAGTTGTTTCATCAACTGTAATGTTAACCGCCTCGTTACTATCTTCAATAGTGATGTTAATTATTTCTTCTGGCATTAGTCGGTTACGTTTTGAATTACATTAAAAGTCCCACCGAAATAGCTTTTTACTTTGCCACTTTGATAGGTAAATTTACAATCATAATATATAGTTCCTATTTGAAAATCTACTATAAAATCATCAATAATAAACGTGCTGCTATCAACTACCGTTATGCCATCCCCTTCGGTGCAATCCCGTAACAATTTACCTTGCTTTTGTTCTTTGCGAAATTGAACGTGTAATGTTATGTTTGTTAAATCAACATCTATTGTTACTGTTTTAGCTCCAAATGAATTTGATTTAATTACGTCTAAAAAATTTACTGTTGTTGCCATTATGGATATACTCGTATTTCGATTGATGCTAACTCTATATTGTCAATAGCTGTTGTATTGTCATTTGAATATTGATATAAATAAACAAAACCTGGACTAGTACCAAAAAAAGTAAGATTATATCTTAAGCCACTTCCTACAGTTTGTGGTTTTGCTAACCATACCTTTGAAGTAACAGGAAAAGCACCTGCTAAAGCACCTTGATATTGACCTACACCCGTGCGTGTCCAAACAATATTACCTATAGTATTCTCAAATACTAAAGCACTAGGCGCTCCAGTTCCTGTTTGATTAAGGTTGCAAACGTATTTTAAATAAGCACTATTTGCATCGTAAAGCTCAGTAAAATTAGCATTTGCCTTAACTTGCGAAGCCCTTAACGTGTCACCTGTGCCATCATTTGCGCTTGTCCCTACATTTATTATCTGTTTCGCCATTTTTCTTTTTTAAATAAATTTCTAATTTCTTTAATAACTGTCCGTTAGGTCTCCGCTGTCGTTTGCCTTCCATGTATCTTGAGTTGTTTCTGTTCTATAACCAATAAAATCAAAGCCAAAACCGCTGTTTCTAAATTGCGGGTTAACAATATTCTCATAATGCCATTGATATTCAGGCAAATTTACCTTTAATAACCATCTTAAACAACGCTCAACGTACATTTCTACTTTTAACCTTTGATGATTAACTAACATATCAATATCAGTTTGATCTACAGGTGTGCCATTTGCAGGCGTATGTTTGTAGATTCCCCCGTTTGATATTTGATAACCACCGATTATAAGGTATTCTACAGCGCTTTGATGAATTAAAATTGGTTTTACAAAGTCATTGTACAAAATTAAATAATTATCCGTTAATTCCTCATCTAAATAGTCTGTTTCTATTTTGTTATATAACGTGTCACCTAAAATTTCTTTTAGCTTACTATTTTGCGCATCTTCAATACAAAACTTATAACGATCAATATCTATATTGCCGCCTAATGGAGTTGCATTTGTTAAATCTTCATATTCAATTAAGTACGCCATAATTTAATTTAAAAAGCCGTTGTTAGGCATGTTGTTAGGTTTGATTGTAGATAATGGCTCGCCACTTGTAGGTATTTCAGTTTGAATGCCTTGAGCTTTTAAATCACTAATTAACTTTTGAGCATCAGAAACTGTAATATAATTGTTACCTTTTTTCAAATATACTTTTCTTAAAAAATAATGATTGCATCGAGCACCGCCTTTATATTTTAATATATCATAAGTGTCAGTTCCTTCAGGACCAAAACCAGGATTAACAGATTGGCTACTTGCCAAATCAATATCTTCTTTTCTATATACCCTACCTGCATTTATCATTTTTTGGCAAAATTCTCTTTGCGGTTTTAAACTGCCAGCGTATTCAAATCTTACTTTAAAATATTCATTATCTATTGAACTTGGGGCTAAAGGAATGTTTGAAATTACGGTTGCTAAATTTAATGATGTTTCTGATAAATTAATAGAATGTTCATTGTATTCTTCTTCATCGATTAATTCCCATTCATCGCTTATAATTTCGCCTAAATTAATTAAAGCATCTGCAATTATTGGATCAGTATCTTTATTGTCACTTTTTAAGTTAGTTTTTTCTTCTATTGTTGGCTGCACTATTTGTCTTAAAGGTATAAAATCTAAATCAATAGTAATTCCACTATCACTAAATAATTCCATTAAACAGTCTAATATCGTTTCCTTCATAGGAGTTATAACATTTATCGATAGTTCGTTAAATGCGCTTTCCATTTCATTAGCATTGTTACCCATTCCTGTATTATCCTTAATCCCAAATAATATAGGCGATGTAACTTTGTGCGAAATAAGTAACTTTTGCGTAGCTTCTTTAGTTAAAAACTCATATTGTTGATGCGCATCGCTAACTTCTAAAGCCGTTACATCGATTCCTGTTTCTTTGCCATTGTTCCAATTTATTAAAGCAACGCCAGCGTTAATTGATCCCTGACCTTCACGTTTAATAATATCCTTCATTGTACGCTTAACCTCAGGCGATGGTTCCCCTTGATTCATATTAAATATATGCCCGAAGCTTAAACCATTTTTAATATGGTTAATACAATAGTTTGCTATTTCTTCTTCAAGCTCAGCGTATGGTAAACCCGCCATGTAAACTGGATCCGTGAAATACGTTTTACCAACTTGATAGCTGTTAATTATATAAATATAACTGCCATTTTTCTTTTTATCATAAGTGAATGCAGGTATTGGAACGGGCTTATATTTTCTTGGCTCATTAAAATCTAATGAATACCAATAAGTATCAATATCCCCTTCTTCATTCATTTTGTTAGGTAAAATTTGATTTTTAGGAACGTGTTTAATTCGATCCAAAGAACCATTTTTATAAATCACTTCCATTGATGCCTCGCTAAACAAAGCGTAATCCTGACAAATATTTTTTAAATCCTTTTTAGATAGCTTTTGCATAACCATTGCAAACTGTAATGGCTTTTGACTTTGTTGTGTACTCATTAAACCTTTGCCATAAATGAATTTGGCATAGCTATCTATAATGGCACGATTTGTTGGGCTTCCGTTGTAGCGGTCAATTATATAGGTATAGAATGAATTTTTAGCTCCATTCATTACGAAATCATTTGTCATTGATTCCTTAACCACAGGGCGCACATAATTTGCGAGCTGTATAATTTCTAAAGATTGTTTATTTTCCTTCATATATATTAAACGAAAAAAGCGCAAAATGTAACACTTTGCGCTTTTAAAAAAATAATAATCAACCTTATGGTTCTACATTATTTGCACTTACTAAAGCATCTAATGCTGTTATTGCACCACTACTTAAGAATGGGCTAAATTTAGTATCAGTAGCTTCCAATGTTAATTTGTAACCACCATCATCTGTAGATTTAGTTGAAGTAGAAGCATCTAATCCTGTATCAATTCCTACAGCATATACGTTACCGTTATAATCATGTACGAATGCAACAACTGTAGAATATATTAATGCTAATAATTCAACTTCACTTGCTTTAGTTATTTTTTGTAATAACAAGCTTAAAACTTGTTTAACATCAACTGTTCTTTTTTCCATATCAGTTGTAGAAGTTTCAACTAAACTATTGCCAGTCGCTTTAACTTCATAACGATATACATCTTCTAACCATGCAGGTAAAGTTGTAATTTCTTGATCCGCAACTGTAAATCCTGTTGAATCATAAACAGCAAAATCTACAAGTTTAATCCCAATTCTATTATCTTTACATGGCAATTTACGCCCTTTTGTAATTATATCACAAGCCATTTTTTATCTGTTTTAAAAAACCCCTAAATTAATAGGGGTTTATATTAATATTAACCTCCGTAAAGAACTCCTTTTGCAGATTGACCTACATTTGCAGCCAATGTATAGATTGAACGAACAAATTGAGTATCGCCATCGTTAACCAATTTACCTATTTCGAATCTGTTAACATCATCTAACAAGTCAGTATTCCAAGATACAGCCGCTTTTCTTTGAGCGTAAGCCATTAAGTTGTTTGGAGTTGGGCAAAACAATACTTCAACACCATTGTAGTAACATTTGCTATCATTAGCAGCACTTTCAAATAAGAAGTTAATTTGTTGAGCAGCACCTACAGCGTTGTTAGCTATTCTTGCTAATTGTTTCCAAGCTCTTGGAGCGTAAACAACAACAGGGCTAACAGTATCAGCCAATAATTCAGCAGGGATTGCAGCATAAATAAGCGCAAATTGTGAAGCGATGTTAGCAGCAGTTACTGTAGTTCCTGCAACTTTAATATAAGATCCTAAAGCAGCTTGATCGTAAAGAACTTTAGCAAAAACACCATCAACTTGACCTGCGGTTAAAGCAGCTACAGCCGTTTGAGTTGCAGCAGTTATTGAACCTTGAGCACTACCTGGAGTTAAAGCAGCGATTGCTGTTTTAGTTGCTGAAGTAATACCACCCCAAAAGATTGATTCAGCATCTTGAGATACGTTTGGCCCTACCATAGCTAATACAGTTGAAGCAAACTCATCTGATTCAATGTTAAAAGCGCCAGGAGCCATTGTACGATTGAAACGTGCAGCTCTTAAAGATTCTTGTAAAAATGTTTGTTTGTACTCTAATTTTGTAGGAGTAATAATTCTTTCATTGATGTTAATTGATCCACTTGATGAAAGTGCAGCACCTGTATAAAGTTGTGCTGTTACATCAACACCTGCTTCGGTAAAAATAGTACCCGCTTTGATGTCGGTGTTAAATGTTACATATCCATCCGCAATGGTTTTATTTGCGAATAATACTTCTTCTAGGATAGGTTCTACTGCCTTACCACGAATGTCTACTGTTGTTCCAGTTATTGCCATTTTTTAAATTTTTTTTTATTAGTTATTTTTTAATGCTCTATGCTTTTCCAAACTTGTCATTTCATCCCAAGTTTTTTCTTTTGCAGGTTTTGTTTTAGTAAGTTGCACCGCTTCAACTTCATTACTCAATTTAGTTTCAAACTCTTTTCTTAAAGCATTTAATTTAGTTTCAAATTGATTGCCAATTTCTAAAACCATTGCATTAAAATCTTCTTTTGATAACTGATAAAAGATTTCATTTGTAGTTTTTTCACTTTTAACTACAGGCGCACTCATAGGAGTTGCGGGATTCATCGGAGCTTCTTCTTCAACATCTGTAGTTTCTTCTTCTACAGTTGAAATTTCAGCAACTAAAGAGTTTGCAATTACAACAGCCATTCCACCTTCTAAAGTGTACTCGCCATCAGGAACTGGCAACTCCATACCATCAGGAGCGGTCATAGTCATAGGAGTTCCAACGGCAACAGTATCACCATCGAAATTAAACTCCATTGATCCATCCGCTAACTTTACGCTACCTAAGTTTACTTTTACATCCTTTGTTAAATTCAAAGATGCAAAGCCACTTTTAATAGCATCAACAATTTGTTCAATCATATTATTCTCAGTTTTTAAATTTACTTGTTCTAGGTCAAAAAATCCATCAATACTGAATCCTTTAACTTTTCCTGTTTTGACAAAATCATTCCAAATTTCATCGTTATCTATTTTCATAGATGCATACCATGTGCCGATTGGTTCATTCATTCCATACACTACAGATTTATCATTTACTAAATCTGTTTTAATCCAACTTTCAACAATCGTAACGCCTTTAATTTTACTATCAACATCATGCTCAATAGTTGAACTTGATTGATAACCCTTCTTAAAAAAGTTTTCGCTAGCTAATTTAATAGTCTGAGCAGGGAATACGATGTTAAATTCTTTTCCGTTTTGATTTCTATAAATAGGTTTCTCAGGAATCAATACAGCACCGCATACAATTCGTTGTTCATTATCAACGCTTTTAAGTTGGAATTGTTCTTCTTTACTCAAAGCTATAAACATTGATTCCATCGCAGGATCGTTTACTAAACTAATGCCATAAACACCTGTAGTTTCGCCTTCAATAAAATTCACTCGATATGTTTCCATTTCTGCATCCATATTATATAAACGAATTAATTTAAAAGTGTAATACTTTAGTTAAATGTTGCTGTATCTATTCGATTACGATCTAATGATTGGGCACTTGAAACATTGCCACTAACAACATACGCTTGTACAGGTTGCTGTTGCTGACCTGCTATTGTTTGTGCTAATTGATTGTTTGAATTTTGCCCTACTATATTAAAACTTGGTGCTGCTGCTGCACTTGCTCCGCCACCGCCACCGCTTGCTGAACCACCACCGCCACCACCGCCTGTAATAGATTGAGCTTGCCCTATGCCAGCTGCTATTATTGATGCTATTGAAGTGGCTGCTGTTAATTTAGTTAATACAGCACTTTTAGTTGTAGCACTAACTGCTAAAGGAAAAGCGGGGTTAGGTATACCAGGCGGCAAAACAGCAGGTATTGTTGCTAAATTAGCAGCACCTACAGCTAAAGCTTTAGAAGCATTTACAATAATATCGGCAATAGCTAATCCTTTTTGCACTGCCAAAATACTTAAAGCTACAGCTTTATTTTTACCTGCAAATTGTAATAATATATCTAAGCCAGTATTTAAAGCATCCCTTTTAGCTTGTTTAGTTGCTAAATCTACATCCTGTTCTTGTTTAGCCCAATATTGTACATCTTGTAATAAATTTTGGTTACTTTGATTTTCTAACTCAAATTTTTTATTATTATATTCTGCTGTTAATTGTAAAGTTGATTTTTTAGCTTCAGTTAAAACAGCTAATTCTTCTTCATATTCACGTTTTAACTTTTGCGCTGGGGTTTCTTTTTCTAATTCTCCTTGTTTTATTATTGCATTAGCTTTATCAATTATTTCTTTTTTCTTTTTTTCCCTGTCCTCTAAAACTTCTGTTATTTCTTTTGATGCGGCATTTATTTTTTCTAATTCTTCTTTTCTTTTATCTGCTACGCTTTTTTGATCATCCTTGTTATTTTTATCATCTTTTTTATTTTTCTCATTAGTATAACCATCCCTTTCATTTGTTAAATCTCTAATTGCATTTTGAGTTTCTTTTAAATTTGCTGCTCCTTCTGCTTTAGTTTTTTCGGGATCAAAAGCTAATTTAGTAATAAAATCAGTTGCTTGTGAGGCAAACTTCTCATCTATCTTTCCTTTGATTTCAATGCCTGGAATTTTATTAGCTAAATCAATTACTTTATTAATTGCAGCCGCAGCAGTTTCAAATAAAACTCTTTGTGGTATACTTACAAAATCTATAAAAGATTTTAACCTTTCGTAATTTCTTTGAGCTGCTTCTGCTTCTAATTTATTAGTTAATTCTAATCCTTTTACTCTTTTAATATTTGCATTAATGGCTTCTTGAGTTGCTTTTATTTTTATATCTAAAATTTGCTGCTCACTTTTACCTTGTAGTTTTAAGGTATTATCCATTGACTTTGCAGACTTTAAATTTTCATTTGCTATCTGTACATTTTTTTCTGCTAATTGGTTTAATCTTTTTTGTTCACTTGAAACTCCATTAACCGCCTCTTTAATATCATCCCAATATGCATATATAGCTCCTAAAGCAATAACCAATAAACCAATACCAGTAGCACCTATTGCATTTTTAATTCCTGCAAAAACACTTTTAGCTACTGCACCTAGTTGTTTGAAGCTATCTCTTGCTTCTCCTAATCCTTGAAGACCTTGAGCCAAAGCCATAGCACTTTGAACTTGTAAAAGTTGCTCTTGTAATTTTTTACTTTCAACACCAGCCAAACCTAAAGCACCTTGATAAGCAGCAAAGCCACTAGCCACACCTCCAATAGATGCACTTAACGCTTTAAACTTTGCATCAGGGTTAAATGCATCTGTTAAGTTTTTTGCATCGCCTATACGGTCTTTTAGTTCAGCAGCTTTTTTAGCAGCTTCAACCGCTTCCCTTGAAGTAGCACCAAATTTATCAGCTAATGTTTGAACATCCTGTTGCGCTTCCCTTAGCTGTCTTTTAAGGGATACAACATTATTTTCCGTATCCTTAATATCATCGTTAACTTTTAAGTTAATTATTTTTTCGACTGCCATATTCTTTTGATTTTATATTTTGCGCTTTTCCAATCTGTAGCTAATTCATTTTTGCCCTTTGCTAATTCTATAATTTCACTTTTACCTAGCCATTCTTCTTGCTGTAGTAAATCAATAATTAATTTTATCATAGTTGGTTTATATCAATGTTAAAATCCGTAGTTCCTATTGTTATTCTCAAATCCCCACTTCTTGCGCTGCCTGTATTAATAGGTAGTGAAACACGAATGTAATCACTTGCGTTACCCGTTGTTTTATTTACCGTTATCCAATTATTTAAAGGCGTTGCAGTCCAATTAGTATTAGCATCAATTTTAACCTCAAAATGTTCTTCACCTTTTGTTGCATTATATTCAGTTAAACTAACCCCATTAATTATATAAGATGTTATAGGTAAATGAATGCTATCAGCATCCACACTTAACAATTCACTATCTACAGTATAATCTGTTGAATCAACCCTTAATGAAATTGTATCATCGTAGCTATCAAATGGCGCACTAAAATCACTAAAGACTTCAATATCGCATTGGCTTGTAGTTAGATCAACTTTTAAAGATGAAATTTTATATTTCTTTTGCCCTATTATAAACCTATCATTTAAACCTAATCTTTGTAAAATTCTAATTGGCATTTTGCCCTTAACATTTAATACCCTTGTTTGCTTATTATATAGATCCTCAATGTATGTTTCCCAAAAGTTATAATATAAACTATTTGTTAAAGGCTGATAAAAATAAGTTGAATTATCATCCCCAAAATTTAAACTATTTGTAACCTGCTCAAGTGTTCTATTATCTTCGGTTGCTGTATGCCAAGTTGATGTAAAAGTTGCGTTTGTTGGGGATGCTGTTTTAATATAAATATTACCACCTGAATCAAAGCCATTTCTATAAAATACTAAAGGCGCTGTTTTAACAGGTGCATAAGATTTATCAATAGCAAATCCACATTGATAATCTGTTGTAACACTTGTTGAGCTATTAACTAACCTTTCAAACATCATATTTTCAAACTTAGATTCCATTTTAAGCTCATCACCTTGTATTTGAAAATCAGCTTTTAAATCGCCATAACCTATTTGATTATTATCAAAGTATTGTTTGCCTAAAATTGCCTCAGCTTTTTGGTATTTAAACTCAATAAACTTTTTAGCTTTTGTTTTATTAACCGTTATATCTTTTAAATCAATTAAATTAGAAATATCATAAGATTTCCCTTTAGAATACCAATTATCTAAAGTGTCAATATAGTAGTTTGAACTTGATGTTGATTTTAATATTAAGTTAAATTGTATTATTAAACTATTAAAGAAATCTTTTACTTTTATATTAGGTAATTGATCTGATATTTTAATTATTGCGTTTGCGGTTGTTTGTGCTGTAGTTCCGTTTAATCTAATTCCCCTATCGTATAAAAATAATGCAGAAATATATTCTATAAATGTTTGCGATGTAAAAGTTATGTTGCCTTCAATAGATGAAACTCTAATTGTAAAGTCATGGCTTGTAGAATCTTCGTTATTTTTTTTATCAAATAAAGTTATAAATACATTCCCTTTTAAATTTGTTTTTTCATAATACAAATCATTGCCTTTATATAAACCTACATTGTATAAATTTGTTGAAGTAGTAAAAATTTTTACTTTAATAGAAATCCTTCTATATCCACTGCTTTGTAATGTTTGTGTTGGGAAATAATCAAAATTAACTTTTATAATATTAGTAGCCAAATCATAAGGCAAAGGCACTCCAGTCCATGCAGCTGCATCTGGAGTTTCTTCAAAAACAGTAGTAGTAATAAAATCTAAAATCAAAGGTGTTGAGCTTGCTTTTATCCTATCAGCATCCCGATGCAACCACATAAACAAATTATAAAAAATAGAACGATCAAAGAAGTCCCTGCTAAATGTAATATTGTATTTTTGCTCAATAGCTTCAATAATTCTTATAAGTCTTAATGCAGGTTTAAAATCTTTGTAATCTATTGTATTAGTAGTATAATTTAAATCAAAATTATCACTTGTGCCATATCTTAAATATGTTTTTGCACTTATTAATGGATAGTAAACTTCACCACTATTTAAAGAAGATGTATTTAGACTATTAATAACCGTACTACTATATGGATGATCGTAAGTTGTTATATTTTGAAACAAATCTTTTAACTCATCTTCACCAAATTTATCAGATAACCCAACGCCAGCTCCAAAGAATGTAACTGAATAACTATTAGGAACTCCATTTTTTAACTTTGCTGAATCTAATTGTAATGATCCGTATCTAAATGGTGTTGAATTTACTTCAATATAGGCATCAACTCGGATGTTAGCATTGTAAGCGTTAGCTTGTGAATCATCACGCCTTAAAACATCGCCTGAATACCAATAATCAAACATTTTATTGTTAGTTGGTGAGCAGGGAATTGTAAAGTTTTGAGTGAAATCCGTTCTTACTTTAGATATATCGGTTAGATTTTTGATTTGTAGATTTATTTCAATCTTTTCATCCTTAAATAAGTCCAAAGCTATGTAACCATCCGCATCAAATCGCTTTAAATATAGGGTAACATCCATTAATACACTTGATTTATCTTGTTAAACGAATATTCAAAGTCCATTGTGTACTGAATTAGCTTGTCAAATAACCTCGTTTTGCGTTCAAATGATTTTTTATTTACGTTAACTGGCAAATATTGACCGTCATTTTCTAAATAAACGAACTCCGATAGCATCAATTCATCAAATAATACGTTGTAATACTCAGGTAAATAGTCAGTATTGCACGTTATTTTCTCTTTTGCATTAGGATTAAATGTTTTTTGCTGATGTGATTGTAAAGAATACTCACCAAATGTTGAAATTACAGGCATATATTCAGAACTTTCAACCTCAAATGATTGCTTATTTCTTAAATTAAACGGGATTGATTGCCATACGCCATACTTATTTTTAAAGAAACAATTATATAAAGGATATTTGCAGGCATCTTTAACAGTTATGTAATGATCTTCATTACCTGTTTCATAAGTAAACCTAACTAAAAAGAAGTCGCCTAAAGCTTCATCTTCTAAATAGCTATTCATATTGATATAAGAAACTAATTGATTGTTAAACTCAGGGTTTAATCCAAATGGTTGCGAAACGCCACCAATTTTAATAGTTTCTAATCCTTCGCTTATAAAGTAAATAGGATAATCCGAACCACGATATACAATATGGTTAGTAATGCTGCTTAATACGTTTGTTTGTAGATTAGGATTCATTAATTCTATATGATAACCAAAACCATCAACAGCATAAAAGTTTTTAATTTGTTGCCCTATATTGCTACCTAAATAAAAAGCGGTTAAAGTTGTTTCTAACCAAACTGAATCAAAAGCAGTTGAAGTATTTATACCAATACCAAATGTTGGTATATTTGATTTACAATAATCGTTTACAAATTTAGCAACTTCAAAATTTATCTTTGTTTGCCCTGCTTTTATAACCTGATTTGATAATGTAAATTGTGGCGTATTGGGTTTATCAACATCAAACTCGCCTCGATATATTCTCATTTCAATTTCAGCTGAATCAAATAAAACAGTTGGTTCAATAAATACGTTATAAGGGCTTCGAGATAAAATAATTTCATCCCGTGTTATTGTAGGTGTCGTAATATCTACATAAGTTAAATCAACATTTGTAGAAACTGAAACAGTTGAAACAGTTACATCGGATTTATTTATTAAAATATCAGCGCCATTTGCATCTAATATGACTGTGACATAACTATAAGGTTGGTAATAATTAAATAAAAAATTATATAGGTTTATAACTGTTTGCGCTTTTGTAGTTCCTATTGTAATTTTACCAGCAGTTAATACAGGCGCAAATTGAAACTGATAATTAGTTGCTGTTATAAACTCCGAAGGAATTGCTAAATTATAAGTAAATTGTTCACTTGTACTTTGTGTAAGCGCTTGTATTATAGTATTTGAAAGAGTAGTGTTATTAGATACTATTTCTACAAAAGCATTTGATTCGCCTGTTGTTGTTACATCAATTATTAATAAATTGTTTATTCTTAAATATGTTATTGCTCCATTTGAATTGTTAGCTTGTAAATTACTTACTAAATTATTAATTGTATCAATATTAGTTGCCCCTCGAATTGTATTTGTTAAATCGCTTGTTGAAGTAGTAAATGTTTTATTAATATTTTGAATTGTTGTATTATTTACTTTAACATTCAAATTAAATGCAGTTCCTAAACCTGTATTACCTGAAAATTGTAACGAATTTCTATATACATTGTTTTTAACTGGGTTATTATCTAACCTAACTTCTATTTTCTTTGCCATTATATATCTTTTAAACTAAATTCCATAAAATTCTCAACATCTAACCCATACGATTTAGCAACTTCATTAGGCAATTCTTTAAACGCCTGTTCAAATGGTTTGGTAAAAAACAAACTTGGCTTTATACCGTTGTAAAATATACCCCTTGCAATCGCCCATTTTAAACCCTCTCGACTTGTAAACCGTCCCTTTGCTGTTCTTGGGGCTAAACCTTTTTTAATCACCCATTTATCAAACGCTTTAGCAGGTGGCATTTTTGTTGTATATGAGTATTGTGTATTGTATTTTTTCTTAACCCCACTAACCCCTTTATCCTGATACAATCCGTATTTTTCCATTGTGAAATCTAAAGCAAAACTATTCGGCATAACTTTAGCAACGCCATCAATACTATTGCTTAGCTTCTTGCTCGAATCTTTATTCATCGATGCTAAATTTGCTTTTGACTTTGCAATCACAAACTCCTTAAATTCATCAAGTGTTTTTTGAGTTTCTTTTTTATTCATCGCATGGATCATAAGAATTAGTAATACTCAATTCAAGTTGAAAACTACAGCCATCTAACATATTTAAAAATTGTAGGGATATTGCCTCAGGGTTTGTTTGTGATGCAACTTCAATATCATTTGCATTTATATCGTTTAACGAATAAAATAACCTGTTTGAAATCGCAACCGCTTTGTTATAGTTGCTCAGCTCGTTATCATTTCGTAGCCATTTATCAGTTGATGTTATTTTTGAAGTGTCCCTAATGTTTAAAATATAAACATCAAATGTAAAGCTCATAACCCCCATTGCATAATTAGGATTGAAGCTTAAAAACTGAATATGTCCTAATGGATAATTTGTTTTTTTATCCATATCAATATCATTTGAAGTACCATGTGTTACTACATTAATATCAGGATCGGCAATTAACAACCCCTTTAGATAATTTATAACTGTATTAAATTCGTTATTCATGTTTTTTTAATTGTTTATTTTCTTCATTTGCTAAATCAATCTTAAATTCTAAATAAGTGAGAAATTGATGGATATTGGTTTGCGTTGCTCGTTTAAAATCAAAATAGTTTCCTCCAGCAACTGTGTAAATTGATTGATACCAGCCCCATTTTCCGCCAAATGTTTCTCCAATAAATCTGTCTCCGCTGTCGGTTGTTGTAAAAAGTCCCTCGTAGCTTTCAATAATTCGCTGTTTAAATTCGAAAAAAAAACCATCGAACTGAGTAACAATTCTAAAGGTAGTTTTAACATATTTTCACACGTATCATCTGAGCCCTTATAATCTTCTAATATATACTTACTACCTAATTTCTTTTTTATTGGTCTGTAAAGCACCGCCATTGCCCTATGATAGTTTTCAGGATCCGTAAAGTATTTATCCAAATCGATATATTCGCCAGCGCTTATATTATCAAAGTTAGGAATGCGCCCTAAGTCTTTGTAAATTTGTATATCCCTCGGCTCAGTATTTAGAACATCAACAATTTGCTGAGCGATTTCTTTCATATCCTTAATAGGAATTTTAAGCACATCTTCAACGCTTAAATCACAAAAGTTAGCTATAACAGAAACCATTATAACTTCATCATCTACTTCTTCAAGTTTAGTAATGCGGTTGTATTTAATAAACTGTTCGATAGTTACATCTTCTAAGGATGTTGGTATAAGTATCTTCATAATATATAAACGAAATTAATCAAAATTGTAACGCCCAAAATTAGGCTTGCCGATTAAATCCCAAACGGCATAAGCTAAAGCATCTAATAAATGGTTATAATCATCAATAGGGGTTTGGCTTTTAGAATCGTGCCAAACGTAGTTATTTAGTTCCTTAACTAAGTTAGTTGAATTAGGATCTATTATTAATTCATAATCTTGTACTAAAGCAATCCGTTCAATTATTGTAGGTTTTTTAATACCCTTAATATTTAAACCCCTGCTTTGTAATTCAGATATTAAACGGGGCTCAGCACTATCAGCAATTATAAGATTATTGGCACCGCAATACCTAAAGTTATCATCGTAGATTTGTGATGTTGTTAAACCTGTTTTATAAAGCAATTCTTTGCAATAGATTTGTTTGCGGTCTTTGTCAACAGAAACCTGAATCAAAGTTGTTGGATCAATACTAAATCCAAAATCTTGTCCGTAAACAGATTTGTTTACTTCTTTAAATTCATCAATTCGCCAGTTAGTAAATACAACGCCCTCAGCTTTGTTTAACCAACCGCCTAATATTTGATGTTTGTATTTTGTAGGGTTGTTTACTTTAATACGTTCAACCTCGTTTATAAAAGATTGATCTAGGTTATTTATGTTATCTAAGTAGGTAGTATGAATATAAGTAACATCTTCTTTAATGCCGTTAAATCCTTCTTGTATGCCCCTATCTTCAAAGAAGCGTTTATATATCCAATGTTCTTTTGTTGCAGGGTTAAGAATTAATATAACTCGATTTTGTTTGCCCTTTTGCCTAATTGATAAATTGATTTTATCAAAGACTGTTTCATCTGTTAATTCTTCAGCTTCATCAACAATCCAGGTTGTAATACCTTGCAGGGATTTTAAGTTAGCCGTTTGATCGCCTGAGCTTGTTCTAATGCCACGAAATATAATATCGGTGTTGGATGTTTTATTTTTAATTTCTGTTTTGTTAACCTCAAAAAATGGCTCGGCATTCATAAGCTCAATCTTTTCTTGAAATTCAGGAATGATTGACAAATGTGCCGAAGTCATTGTTTGTCTTGTAAAAAGTATTTTATGATCGGGCTCAAAAGATAATCCACAAAGATAGGATGCAACCCCGAATGATTTAGAAGATCCACGCCCACCTGTTACAATGTAGTAACGTGTTTCGTTATTTACTAAAGGATAGTATTTAGGGTTTAATATTATCAAATTTCAATACTTCTTTTAAATCAAAGTTATTTATATTTACGTTTGAATTAACATTTTGTTCGGGTTTGCCACATCCATATTCAATTAAAATTTTAGATGCTGCAATTCGATCTTTAGAATTTTCATCGGGGTTAATCATTATTTCAGCTATTGTTGTAAAAGCATTTTCTACATGCGGGCTTGCTAAATCAATAGCTTTTAATTCATCCCTTTGCGATGGTCTCCCAGCTTTACCTGCCGTGCTATGCCCCCCATTGTTTGACCTGTTATCCATAATTAATAAAATTTAATTAATTAATTTTTTAACTATCATATTCAGCTAATTTATTTAATTTTTTTAATATGGCTTTTTTAACCCCACCGTTAAAGCTTTCATCTGTAACATCAGCATTGAACGCCTCGTTATAAACTTGCAGCGGGTTGCTTTCAATTAGTTCTTTTTGTGCTTCAGTTAATACTGTAGGTCTGTTAAATGGAAAATGTACGTTAAGCCATTGCTTTCTATTCTCACATCCTTTGCACTTCTTAATTTGGATTACTTCGGTAATTGATTCAACAATATCCCCGAGTCCTTTAGCTTTTCTTTTAGTTTTAGTTTGCATTGTGTTATAGTTCTTATTGATATACCACTATCCCGACTAAATTTTCTTAAGCCATCGTCAGTTGAATGGTAAATTATTATTTGTTCATGGCTTCTTAAGTTGTCAAATTCTATATTTAACCTTTCGTAAAAGTCGTTTATGCTGTTTAGTTGATCCCAATCTAACAATTCAGCTATTAAATTAAAGTCAAAATCGTTAAAATCAACACAATCAATTCTATTTTTTATCGTTTTTTGCTTCTTTGAATCGTTGTAAAGTGATTTTAAAGTGAAGTAAACATAGCTATTATTAATTTCTTTGTCAATTTTATGCAGTTTTAAGTACATATTCTGCACCATATCTTTAGCAGTGTCCCTATCTTTAGATATATCGTATGCCATTTTTAGCCAAAGCGTATTGTTTTTAGCTAATATTTCTAACATTTAAAGCAAATTATTATATCCATCTTTAAATTTAATCACACGTTCACATTCCATTTGTAAACCTATGCTGTAAACAAGTTCGTAAATTGATCCACCAATTACTATGCAATAGTGAAATCCATCCTTTGATCTGTAGCCAGCTTGTATATCCATAGCAACAAAGTGAAAGTCTACATAATCTGTATCTTCTTCATCATCGCCATATATCAATAATCGTGCAATCATTCTACAAAGTTATAAATAATAAATATGGATATGTTAAATTTATGTTAAAATTTAATTTATTGTTGCTTAATTAATTTATTGGCGTATATTTGACAAATATTAATAACAAAAACAAATATTATGAAAAAAGATTTAACATTAGAATTATTAGAATCAGGTTTAAACTTAGATTCATTCTTTAACATTTCAATCAATCATTCAACAGTTAGAATGATAGGCGATTTCAATACTGAATTATTAGAACAAATTACAGCTTTAGGGTTTAAACGAGCTTATATTTTATACGATGATACTCGTGTTGATATGATCGAATTTAAAAAAGCTAATTTACAAATCGTTTTAAGCATTTAATTATGAAAACATTTTTAAAACCCCGCAATCAATATACTTTTATAATAGTAGTAATTTTATACATAACCCTTCAATTTTTAAGATAATGAAAAAAAACATTAGAAATGCAGGTCGAAAAAGATTGTTTAAACCTGATGTGCTAACCGCTGAAATTAGAATGATAGTTCCTTCAGCAACTAAAATAGAAATAATTGAATTTATAAACGATAAAAAAAAGCCCTACTTATGGAAAATAGAATTATAGATCATCTTATAACTAATGTTAAGTTATATACTGGCAAAGATTTAGAAACTGTTGGGTTAGAATCTGAGTATGAAAATTACAAAGTTAGCTTTTACGGTCTTAAAGAAAATAATTATAAGTTAGTTGTTGAAGATTTTGGATTGTCAATTAATAAAAAATGGCGACAATACTATCCAACTGAAATGCAAACTGAGCTAATGCAAACTAAATTAATAAAAGCTGTTAGCGAATTGCAAGATGAATGCTTAGAAGATAATTCAACGGATGAAGGCATAGAAGATTTGCACGAATATTTTGGAGTTAAACGATCTAATTTTTATTAATATAAACTATTTAAAACAAACAAAAATGAAAAAAGCACAAATATTTAATAACCATTTTCAAAACTTTAAAACTTATGCAATCCCTAAAGCGCAGTTAATTATAGCAGATATACCCTATAATTTAGGCAACAACGCTTATGCTTCAAATCCAGCTTGGTATAAAGATGGGGACAACTCAAATGGTGAAAGTGAATTAGCTGGCAAAAGTTTTTTTGATACTGATGAAGAGTTTAGACCTGCTGAATTTATGCACTTTTGTAGCACAATGTTAAAATCTGAAACAAAAAAAATAAAAGTAGAAGGCGAAGCAAGACAAAAAGGTGATGCGCCTTGTATGATTGTTTTTTGTGCTTTTGATCAACAAATGTATTTAATTGAATTAGCTAAAAGATATGGCTTAAATAATTATATAAATTTAATATTTCGTAAAAACTTTAGCGCCCAAGTTTTAAAAGCTAATATGAAAGTTGTAGGTAATTGTGAATATGGTTTAATTTTTTATAGAGACAAATTACCAAAATTTAATAATAAAGGTAAAATGGTTTTTAATTGTTTAGATTGGGAACGTGATGATGCTGATGTTGAAAAATTACATCCAACACAAAAACCATTAAAACTATTAACTAAATTAATTGAAATATTTACAGACGAAGGTGATGTAGTTATTGATCCTTGTGCTGGTAGCGGAAGCACTTTAATAGCAGGTCAAAAATTAAAGCGTAAATGCTTCGGATTTGAAATTAAAAAATCATTTCATAAAGCTGCTGAAAATTGGATTGATGAAGAACATCAAAAACTTTCAGATATTGAAGAATTTGGATTTGCAAAAAGATTAATAGAAAAAACAGAAGCAACATTATTTTAATTACTATGAAACTAACTAAAGAACAAAAGCAATTTATTCAAGATGAATTTATCAGCGGGTTAAAAGCGCTTGTATTTATCCTATCAATTTCAATAATCGGAATCTTAATTTATTTAAACTTATGAAAACAATTAAAGAACTAAAAAAAGAGTACAAATGGATGGCTAAAAATGGAATCGATTTAAGCGGTTATAACGTAGATTATTTTATTAAGCAACCCAATACGACACAAAGAAGTTTTAAATCAAATCCAACTGCTGTAAAGAACCTACATAACTACAAATTTAAATTTAACAGGGATATTGATTCAGGGATTTTAGCATTATATGAACGAATAGAATTTTTAAAATTTGTAAAGCTATGAAAATTATAATACAAACAAAATTTGAAACTTACACAACTGAATTTACTAATGTAGATGTAAGTATGGAGCAAATTACAAAAGCATTAACAGGTATGTTATTAAGTTACGGTTGGGATATTGAAACTATAAAAGAACATATAAAAACAGAAGAAGATTCATTTAATGAACCAGGAGAATTATGAAATACATATTAATATTATTTGCATACGAATTTATAAGGTCAAAATTGATTTGGTTATGGTATTATTTAATTAAAAAAGGTGAATAATGAAAGTTTATAAAACAATAAACCAAAACAAAGCTGATATTGAAATTGGATATAAACAACCTGATCTTAATAACGCAAAAGAACGAGCTGCAAACTATATGCGCTTAAAAAGTGGTTACGATCAAAGATTTAATTATAAGCCATCAAAAATTATAGCGCTTGAATTATATTTTATATTTAGTTATGGCGTTTCAGTTGGTGCCGTTGCCTATCAATTAGGAATGAATAAAGCTCAACTAAATAGAATAGTAGATGAATGGCATAATAATAATGGTTTTTTAATAGTAGAATCAAAAATAAATTTGGATATTAAAAAATAAGTAGTATATTTGCTTAACAATATCGGTCAGGATATTTAAAAAAACATTAATAGTTCCTGACTTTGCCTGTACTGACCTACAGGATTTAAGTCAGGGATTTTTTATTTAACAATATGAAAAATACATTTTTAGAATTTTGCAGGGAAACAATCGGATATACATTCCATAGCAAAAAAACAGGTTATCAAGTTTACAAATTTGAGCTTTATTGGAGCGGATTAACTCCAAAAGAATGCTTTGAAAAATTTGACACAAAAGTAATTGAATTTAAATACATTTTTTAAGATGAAAAATATCGCAACAGCTTTATTAAAAGCACAAACAGAAATGAGCAATCCAAAAAAGGATGCAACTAACCCATTTTTTAGAACAAAATACGCTGATTTAAACTCAGTTCGTGAAGCGGTTATACCAATTCTTAACAATAATGGAATCGTTGTTTTACAGCCAATTAAAAACATTGATGGTAAGAACTTTGTATGTACAATGTTATTACACGAAACAGGCGAAATGCTGGAAAGCTTTATAGAAATAGTTTATAACAAATCAAATGATGCGCAAGCTCAGGGATCAGGGATAACATACGCACGTAGATACGGTTTACAATCGTTTGTTTGCGTTGGTGCCGATGATGATGATGGTAACAAAGCTGTAGATCCTAACACTTTAAAGTTAAAAGCTTGCAAAACTTTAGATGAACTTTCAAAGGTTTTTAAATCAATAGCAAATCCTTCAAAAGAAATAACTGCATTAACTGTTGAACTTAAATCAAAACTATCATAATGGGAAAATCAGCAAACATATTTTTACAATTAAAAGAAGATGAAATGCTACAAATGTATGATTCAACTTTTACAAAAAAAGAAGCTATATTAACAGGCAAACGAATGGTTGATAATGTAATTGAAAATGGCTTAGTAGGTAAGCATGAATTTATGACTACACTTGTACGGTTAAAAAACGTAATTGATGCTGCCGAAAGTGAAATGCGTAATTTATTGCCATGTGAAAAAGTAACTATTAACGGGGTTGAATTTAACCCTGTTGATGGTGGCAATACAATCAATTATGCTGATGATGAAATATACGCTACTTTAAAAGCCGATTTAGATGCTAGGGTTGAATTGCTTAAGTTAGCACAAAAACAAACTATAATTGATGCTTATGGTAACGATGTGCCAAAAGTTTCAACAACGCCAAGAAAATCATCGATAACAATTAAATTTTAATATTATGGAAATTACAGGATCAGTTAAATTAATCGGGCA
>Ga0181365_1000056_pt1 | contig 20901 bp, 45 predicted proteins | sample Fa13NDMM110DN_FD_130097 | JGI IMG/M metagenome (GOLD analysis project Ga0181365, IMG submission 130097) | Freshwater viral communities from Lake Michigan, USA - Fa13.ND.MM110.D.N | ecosystem: Environmental > Aquatic > Freshwater > Lake | place: USA: Michigan | collected 2013-09-24
CGGTAGCTCTAACTCAACTCGCACCGGATATCGAGAAAGCCTAATGACTGGAAATGGAGAGGGCCCTAACTCTGGCTGGGAGCTACACGCAGGGATACTATACTTCCCTCCTAGCTACACCACGGAGTCCCCTGCAGTTCTGCGCCTTTATGGATACGGAACGTACAACATCTGCGCTAGCGGGGTATCTGCGTCTGCGGTTACATTTGACCTAGATTCCCAGGCAGAGTACGCCGTCAAAGTATTTGTTCAGTCAGAAGCCCTGTACAGACTTGTTAACGACCGCGCATCATTCCAGCAGTGGCAGGTCACATCTGGAGCTACGGACGTCTCCCCAATAGGAATGAACCAGCTGGCCTTCAGCGCCAGGACTCGATGGAAGGACGAATTCCGACGAATCCGACGTTTGCGAAAGGTAGCATAACATGGATTTTAACAAGCCGATATCCATCCAGACAACATCCTCCGCGTACCTTGAGATAAATACCCTTACATCGGCTATCGCTCCGGCGACGCCGCTGTCGGGGTATATTGTCGACAGCATAACCCTAGGCGCCGCTGCAGTCCGTGGGTTCATCGCTGAGAACGCCCAGAGGGACGGTATCCAGGCCGCTGAGGCCTTCTTCGGCTCCAGGGACGTAGGAGTTATAGTCCAAGTATTTGGAAGCACTCTAGGTGACTTCTGGGACAAGCTAGACGCTCTTACCATCGCCAACGTCCCCTACCCTACTGCGTTTGAGGCTGACGATGGCTTTAGAAAGCTGACGTTCTACTCCCCAACAGGGGTGACCGACAGGCAGGTTTACATGAGCGTCCGTCCTACCGCCCTAGCCGGAGTTAGGGTTAATAAGAATATGTCACAAGGGGCCACGAATAAGGGCTTTGCCACGAACGTCCAGCTTAGCTTTGTTGCAATGGACCCAAGAAAGATATCAGTAACCGAGTCAACTCAGTCAATTTCCGCTGGGACTACAACCGTCTCATACACCGGAAACTACGAGTTCTATCCGCAGTTCATACTTACCCCTAGCGGAACATCGCTAAGCTACGTTGTTGGCGGCAGGACTGTCTCGCTTATAGGCCTTTCCTCTGGGACGGCATACTACGTTGACCACAACAAGGCAACAGTCAGGACTGGGTCGTTCACAGGAACTCTTGCCCAGGGAAAGCTCAGCCCAAGTCTAACAACAGGCTTTGGGTTCCTTTCGGCCCAGACATCTCCAACTGTAGTCGTAACAGGCGGTCTGACTAGCGGTTCGATAATATATAGGAATGCCTTCCTATGAGTGTAGCATATAATAAGTTCAGGATAACTCTATTCCCACTGGACACCTCTACCGGATGGAGATCCTCTTCGACTAACGTAATATACGACCCCATCGAAGTTGGTATTTCAGAAAAGGCAAACGAGGTTGGTGAAGCGTACTGGGTTTTGCCCAATGAGCATCCGCTTATTTCTGTGTGCCTTCCCCTAAAAACACACTATGAGGTCCACCGGTACGACGCTGACGCAGCTGTATACAAGTGGGTTGGGGCAGGGATACTAAACGATACTGAAATAAACCAAAACGAAACTACTTTCCGCGGAATAGATTATATGGCGGTGTTTAATCAGTATTATACGCCAACAGTAGCCCTTACGTTCACGTCTACTAACTACCTATCCCCAGACATATCAAACTCTTCCCTGTCATCGGTATTCAGTTTTTCCGCCGGGGCTCTAAAAGATAGCTCAAGCGACGCGGATGTAGACCCTGCTACTAATCTATCTGCATATTATACCACAAATAACGACCTATACATAGACAATGTTACTGTCAGCTCAATTGTAGGAGATACTCTTACTATAGACTTTGCGACAATAACAACTCCAAGTGTTTTCATCGAATGGGACGCCGAATACAGTGGAACAATTTCTACCCATTTTCAATCCGCAAAGACCTGGCGGTTCAGGCTTGACGTGACTCCTCCGGCAGGCGAGGCCCCACAAGTACCTACTACTACTGGCGGGGCATGGGAAAAGAGTTTTGCTGGCGATTCCAATATTTTTATAAACAACTGCTCGGTAAAGTTATATCCGTACGAGTCTAAAGCCCTGATGTACAGCGCCCTAATAGCAATAGGAAGAACAACTGCACAGGCAGATGCTCAAGTGGCTGCCAACGCGTATCTGTTTGCCCTTAGAAGGGGAGTAACATATAGCGCTACTATCCACGGCGCAGTATACAGGACTAACACCACAAAGTACCCTGGAGTTGCTAACTGGCTTAGATCGGGACTTCCCAAGAAAACGGATAAATTTACATTAGGGTCAGGCTTTGAAACCTACACACAGATATTTGACCGTGTGTTCAACGCCGCAAAGACAACCTTTCCCCTAAGTCGAATTAGGTATGCCAGCAGATCTATATCTGGCAGCCCATCAACAACTCTTATGACCTGGAGCGCCGGCGAGCCAAGTGTAACATACCTAGCCAATACTGCCAGGTTAGAGATGGTAAAGCGTACGGACGGAAATAAGGTGGTGTTTGGTATATCTCATCCGTCTTCTACTGGCACCTACGACGGAAATTTTAGAATTAGGTACAACGTATCATCTGCAAACATAAGCACCATACAGCTTTCCTATCCAGAGAGCTTGCGCGGATACTCCTACAGCGACGGAGGGGTAAGTATATTTACCCACATCCGTGTCATTCCAAGCACCCCATTCCTGGCTGGAACGGCTACTGGCGGAGCTGTTGGCATATCAATTGACGGAGCTACTGCCACGACTGGAGAGTCTTCTATCTACGGGGAGATACCGCAGCTAATTACTCAGGGCGGATTTATTGATGAGGACGCTGCACTTTATGAGGCCGAAAGGCTAGCAGACAGTGCAAAGACAGCCAACGCCAAGACCATTGAAGTTACCCTAAAGGAAGACTACCTGAAGCCATGGGACGGCTGGGACCTGGGAGACGCCGTTTCTGTCCATGTAGTCCACGGAAACGTAAACCTACCGGACGAGTCCTTAAACATAGCCGGAATGGACTGGGTAGGCTACTCTGACGGCCACGAAGAGCTCACTTTGGAGCTTGTCCAAGGCAACAACTTCTAATGTCCTACGCCCAGTTCCAGGCCCTGATGGAGGCTATCTCCAGCGTCCGGCATGACCTAAGTGAGCGCCTAGACCGCATCGACGGCCGACTAAGAGAGGTAGAGGGATTCCAGGCCCAGGAGAAGGCGCTGTCTGAGAGTAGACAGCAGGGCATAGTATCTGTAAGATGGAAGTTGGGTATAGCTGTGAGCACAGCAGGTGTGATTACAACCCTGGTGCTCCAACTAATCCGTCTTGGAGGTCAATGATGTCACAGACACCAACGAGAATGATCCAAGCCCTGCGGGATCAGGGTATGTCATTCGCAAAGATAGGCGAGAAGCTTAACTTGAGCAAGGACGAGGTCCAGAAGAAGTATAAGCGTTATGCTCCGGCAGTTGACGACACTACAGAGGAAGTGTATAATAGCTCCGCTGGGCTGGACAAGAATATTAGTGAAACGAATAAGAAGATACAGAGGACTAATATAATCGGTAAGCCGCTCTTCACCAAAGGTAAAGGTGACTTTATTGGAATTAACTCAGGTTACTTCGATATCGAGAGCACCTACTCAAGCTGGCGTCGGATGCTCTGCGGATCAATCGTTGACCAGCATGGCAACCTCGAGACCTATACCCTGGACACACATCCAGGAAAGAACTGGCTAGATGACTCGGTCCTGGTCAATGCGTACGCTCGCCGCCTGGAAGAGTTCGACGTTCTCTATTCGTGGAACGGTAAGCTGTTCGACGTTCCGGTTCTCAACTCACGGCTCTTGAAGTACGGCTACAAGCCGGTCGAGGCCCAGATGCACGTTGACTTGATGTACAAGGCAACTGGCTCAGCGTTGGCAATCGGCCGCAAGTCTCTCGAGAATGTTTCAAAGTACTTTGCTGTTAATAACAAGAAGACACCTCTTGACGTCCGAATCTGGGAAGCGGCTGACCATGGGGACAAGGAAGCATACAACCTAATCATCGAGCACTGTGAGGCTGACGTTCGCGTCCTTCGTGACGTGTTCGGGAAGCTCAAGCAGCTCGTGCACGTAATGCACCGATGACCCCGGCCGACCGGGATGCTGAGACACAGATCGCGGTCGACTTCGATGACACCATAGCGTCCATCATCGGTGGCGAGCTGGTGCTTAATCGTGGAGCTAAGGAAGCCCTAGCCCGGATACAGAATGCTGGCTACAAGGTAATAATACATTCTGCTAGGGCGTGGGCGGCCTGGCCCGACGTGTGGAGCCGGGTTGGCGAGATGCGTGACTTTCTAGAGGACAATGAAGTTCCTTACGACGGTATCTACATGGGAACTGGTAAGCCTGCAGCCGTGGCCTACATAGACGACAAGGCCATGCGCTATGAGGACAACTGGAAAGAGATAGCCGACTGGCTAATCTTTAGATCCAAATACAAGTGAGGGAATATGAAGATAGGCATACTTGGAAGTGGACAAGTTGCTCAGCACCTGGTTCACGCCGCTAAAGAAAGCGGTTATGACACAGTCCTAATTGGCAGGGTAGATGGCCCAAGCGTGAGCAACAGGCTCTTCTCCCCCAACCGAACCTGGGTTGACGAATCAGATCTAATGCTAGCAGTCTCTGATTGCGACGTCGTAATCAACACTGCAGCTTTCCGTGACCTTATGGGTTGCGAGAAAGATCCAGAGAAGGCCGACTACGTTAACGCATACCTGCCAGGGCTCCTTGCCGAAAAGGGACCGAGGCAGGTTTTTATTTCTACTGACTATGTTTTCCGTGGCCTCCATGATAGTAAGAGGCTTGAGACAGACAGCACCGATGCGGTCTGCATCTACGGCTCAAGCAAGGCCAAGGGCGAGCGGAAGGTTATGGCTAAGGGCGGCAGCGTCGTCAGGATATCCTCGCCGTGGGGACTGTACCCAAGCCCGGAGCGTGCCCACTTCGTCGATATGATCGTGCCTAAGGGAGTGGCTGCTGGCAAGCTGGATATGCCTTCTGATCAGCACTTCGCCCCTACGTACCTACCGGACGTCGCAGGCCTTATCCTGGATGTGGCCGTGGACCCATTCTCTGTTGGTGTTTACCACGCGGTAAATGGTGGGACTACAAACTGGCAGGACTTCACAGCTTATTTGTTTAACATACTCAGAACAAAGGTTAAGGTTACCGGCTCCGAAAGGAACGATCCTCTTAGGCCTAAGTACGGTGTTCTGTCCAACAGCAGACTACCTCGTCCAAGGCATTGGGCGATGGCCCTTGAGGAGTATATACGCAACGGAGAGCTAGCGGAGGCACGACGATGAACATACTTGTCACTGGGAACTTCGGTTACTTAGGCTCTTTGCTTACTAAGATGCTCAAGGAGCTCGGGCACGAAGTTGATGGTCTGGACAACGGGATGCAGCGAGCAACGCTGCTGGATGAGGATGGCGCCTGTGAGCCTCAACGCCAGTGCTACGACGTAGTAGAGCTTTCATCAGCCAAACGGTACGACGTCGTCTACCATCTTGCAGCGATATCTAATGACCCGATGGGGAACGTTAGCGAAAATCTCACTATGGATACAAACGTTAAGCTGGTTTCTGATGTTGCAGACAGGTACCCAGACGCTAGGCAGGTTCTTGCCTCGTCGGCATCAGTGTATGGCTTGATCGATAGTGACAAGATAGCCACAGAGAGGTTCCCGCTAAACCCATTGACGTGCTATGCCGTAAGTAAGGTAGAGGCCGAGAAGCTGGTTAGCAGCTACTGGGACTACTCAATACTTCGAATGGGGACACTGTGGGGCGACTCTCCCAACCTTAGAAGGGATATTGTAGTAAATGCTTTTGTATATGAAGCGTATCATACAGGAATGATACGGCCTAAGTCTGACGCCCGGCGCCCCATGCTTCACGTCTATGACGCTGCCCGAGCAATGGTTATTGCTGGCAGCTCTGGCCTCTGGACCAATAAGCTAGTAAACGTTGCTACAGAAAATACAACCGTGTCCCAGATAGCCAAGGCAGTAGCTCAGGTATGCGATGTCCAAGTATGGTGGAACGATTCCATCTCTCCAGACAAGAGGGACTACGCTATGGACGTATCTAGGTTTGAGTCTATATCTGGGGACATGGGCCGGGTGCTCAGGGTTGGCGACCCAGGTGCCACTAGGGACATCCTGTCCAAGGTCAAGATCGTAGGGAAGAATGTGCCCACTAGGCTAGAGAGCCTTAAGCGCTGGCTTGACATGGAGCCTGACATGGTCTAGCATTCAACACATGCCGCTTAGTTCGGCAATGAGGGCCCCTGTGATGGTCTCCACAGGGGTCCTCGACCATCTCTAGAGACCGGAGGGACCAGACATGTACGTAGAACAGGGACTAGATCAGGCCCTTGCCAAGAGGCAAGAAGTTGGTAGGCCGTCAAAGCGCAAGTGGCGTGGAAGCCTTCTGGGCGGATGCGTCAGGGCACATTGGTATTCTGCCAATGGCGTTGCTCCTTCTGAGCCGTTCACCAAGGAAACCCTAAGGGTATTTGCCATGGGCAATGCCGTGGGAAGCTTTCTGGAGAGTGCTCTCAGTGAGGCTTATGGGGATAAGATTAAGTTCGAGATCCCAGTAATCTCAGAGGAGAACGACTTCGCAGGGAACATCGACGGATTGCTTGACCTTGGCGATAGGCTTGTGGTGCTCGAGTTTAAGAGCATCAAGCACCAGGGATTCATTAGGCTAAAGGAGCCTAAGCCGGAGCACGCTGTGCAGGTAGGCTCCTACGCGAAGTTCCATGATCCATCGGACACTAGGCCTCGTGAGGCCTGGGTAATTTACATCGACAAGGATGACTACTCGATCCGGGAATTCCAGATCGACCCATCCTCGTGGGGTGCAGTTGCACAGCGTGTGCTAGCTGTGCTAGACTACTACGGTGACCGAAAGCCGCCTCGGTTGCCAGAGGCCTCGACACGGAAGTGGCCGTGTGGATGGTGCAATTGGCGGACAGAATGTCTAGGAGGTAAAAATGGCTGAGACCAGCAAGCGCAATTTAGCGTCGAAGATAGTCGACATCATGAAGGCCGTCGGATACATCCGTAAGTCTGGTGTCAACCAGGCCCAGGGGTACAAGTACGTAATGGCGACTGACGTTGCCGATACTGTACGAGACGAGATGGCCAAGAATAATGTCTCTATGCTTCCATCATTGGTCGAAGTTGTCAGCGAGGGTCTGACACCTAGTGGAAAGCAAACCATAATGGTACTTCGATTCACGTGGACAATTACAGATGGAGACTCAGGTGAGCTGTTCTCGTTCCAGTCCATCGGGACAGGAGCCGATAGCGGCGACAAGGCTGCCTATAAGGCTGCCACCGGAGCGCTGAAGTATGCGCTCTTGACAGCGTTCCTCATCCCTACTGGGGATGATCCAGAGAACGATAGCAATGACCGCGTGGTAGCTGAGGCAGCAAAGCAGATCTTTGAGGCCAAGCCAGCAGCGGCTAATTCAAAGGGGTCAGAAGACCTCGGAAGTTTGGAGTTTTAATATGCAGAGAATTGATCTTTGGTTTGGTAAGGATGCACCAGTTCGCAAGCACATCGAGAAGCTTGGCGTTAACGCCTTGACGTTCCGGGCATCTGCCCAGACGCCAGAGTACGACGAATGGGTCGCTGGCAAGAAGCAGGGAACTGAGCCTACGGTTAGGTACCTGAACGTCTCGATAACAGTCTTCGATGAGGTTCTAGTCGAGCACGTGGAGAAGATCTACGCGTCTTACGCTAAGAAGCTTGAGGAGAATGGACGCGACCCACGACCACATATTCATGTGATCGGACGGTTCAATGGGACTAAGAAGCTCTCAGATGACGGCAAGCGATACTTCGTTGACTTCAACGCGGTTGAGGCTAGCCCACTAATCTTTGGGGCGCTACGGAAGTGACCGTAGAATTTCAGGGTGCGCGAGGGGTCATCGAGGCCTCTCGCTGCGCCCTGGACAGGCAGTACGCTACGAGAGATCACACTAAGTGTGACTGGTGCCAGCATCCTCCTGTGGACCTACTTAGGTCGGTTCACTCTTGGATGAAAGATACCGGTAACTCAGCGGACATTGCCAAGGAGGATAGGGGGGAGGATCAGCTCTGGTAGGCATGGTTCTGGCAGCGGTATTCGCGCTGTGCAGTCCAGTACCAGCTGATTACGATAAGGGGTGGGCATCCTGGTACGGCTCACCACTTAAGAGCTACTCAAATTACAACAACCCATGGTACACCAGGGGCAAGAACAAGGTACTAAACTTCGCAGCAGTAAAGTCTTTTACCTGGGGGGATGCCCCATATAACGTTCAGGTTTGCTCTAAGAAGACAGGTATCTGTGCAATTGCCAGAGTTGTTGACAGGTGCACCGGGTGCACTGGAGATAGGCTAATAGATTTAAGCCCGATCCTTTTTGAGGCCCTTGGGCTACCGCTGCACTTTGGAGTAATGAAAGTTACCGTGAGGAGGCTTAATGGCGATCAAAGGTCCTCTTACCGCTGCTCAGCGCAGAGGTAGGAATAATCGAAAGAGGGGAAATGCAATTGAGCTCTGGGCGTGTAAGGAACTTGGGATTTCTCGTACAGGAATGTTTGGAGGGAAGGCTGATGGGGGCAAGCACGATGAGTGGCTGGTCATTCAGGTCAAGTCTGGTCCGTCCAACTTCTCCGAGAAGGTCTGGGTCCTCCTCGAATCGCTTAAGCCGAATGCTTCGCAACTTAAAGCTCTGGTTGTAGCTAGCGCTGATGGACCTGGCGTCAAGCGTCGGGCATATGTAGTAGTAACCATGGATGATTTCACCCAATGGTTCGGAAAGGGGAACAATGACAAAGCCGATGGTATTGCCTAAAGGAGTCTTTATCGATGGTCGAGGTTTTTTTCAGGAAGTAACCAAGGAAGGTGACGACGTTATGACTGCAATTGGCACCATACGTCAGATCAATATGAGCTGCAGCAAGGCTGGAGTTCTTCGTGGAATTCACGCTCAGCGCGGCATGGAAAAGGCAATGTGGGTCTCCAGTGGAAGCGCTCAGATTGTTGCTGTCAACCTGGACAAGGACAGCAATGAGTATGGAAACTGGACTTCTCATCACATGGGGGCTGGGGACGGCAAGATATTCTACGCACCAGACGACTGGGGCAGGGGCTTCCTTGCCTTGGAAGATGACACGGTAGTGTCATACGCATGTTCTGACGTGTACCGGCCTGAGAATGAGTATGGCATAAACCCTCTTACCTGCGGAGTGGCATGGGACGAGAGGTTCGGGGATAAGTTTATCGTAAGCCCTAAAGATCAGGGTGCCATATCAATCGAGGAGTTTAAGAATGCTTCCTAAGAAGGCTAAGAGTAAGCCCAGCATCGATCAGGCCATCATGGAGTGGATGGTAATATTTAACCGAGTACTGGACACGATGGTCGACCTTGGGGCCATGCAGTCTGACCTAGTGATCAGCTCTGCGGCCAAGGTCTCAGCGGAGATATGGAAGGGAGTTGACCATGGCGACGACGCCTGATGAGATCCAACAGCAACCAAAGCTTTCTGAGAGGGTAATTAGCAGGATTTCTGCCCCTGTCTCAGACTACACCAACAGGCAGCGGGTCGCGTTCGTCCTGGCAGCAGCAATATCGACAACGGCTCCGCTACCGCTTGGTGGCATTCTAGCCGCTGTTATTACGTGGCTGGCATACGACCGTAAGCGTTGAGCTGGTATCTGCGCTGCCCTCAATGTGATAGTGAGGGAGTTGCGCCGGCCAGGAAGAAAGCCAAAAGGGTTGGCTCTTTGCTCGCCAGGATACACATATGTTCTAACTGTAAACACAAGTTTATTGTGGTATTATTCATAGCACGCGGAAAAACTGCGGATAGATTGGAAGAGAGGTTTGAAGATGATCACACAGAAACTGTCAACTGAAAATGACACGACATTCCTGGCCTACCAAAAGCTCGCTGACTCGACGTCCGGGGCTCACGATAGCCTGGACCGGAAAGAGGCACGCCTCGCCATCGCTGGACTTGGGCTTGCCGGTGAGGCAGGAGAAGTCGCTGACGAGATCAAGAAAGTCATCGGTCACGGACACAAGCTGGACGAAGACAAGTTGATCAAGGAGATAGGTGACGTCCTCTGGTACGCGGCTGAGATGTGCAGCGCATTGGGTGTAAGCCTAGACTACGTCGCCAAGAAGAACATCGATAAGTTAAAGGCACGATATCCGGAGGGCTTCAGCCGTGAGCGGAGCATCAACCGTGTCAGGTAACGTTCCGGACAGCTTTAAGAATTACTTCGCGAGGCTGTACGATGAGTGTCATGCTACCCTAATCGAACGCCAGGAAGGGTACGGACCAACTAACATTGAGAACCTGGGTCCTCATGGAGTGTTCTCAAGGCTTGCTAGCGACAAGTGCGCAAGGGTCTCTAGCTCGATGAAGGGCAGAATAGAGGCAGGTAAAATCGTACTTGACGACGACTGGTATGACGCCGGGACTAGGGATGCGCTACTAGACATAGCTAACTACGCGCTAATACTAATCTCTCTAGGCGAGGGGAAGTGGTCCAAGGTGTCTAGGAATGAAGAGTGATTTCCTGGAGGAGATACGACGTTTAATAAAGGGAAGATATTTTACTGAAGTTCAGATAAAGTCTGTCAGAGACGCCCTAATACGCGGTGACCATGACCCACTTGTCCAAGCAGCCGCGCTGGGTTTAGCCCTTTCTGCTATAATAGCGGAGGAAACAAGTGAGAGACAAGGCAGCTGACGTTTTCCGGAGGGATGCGTCATCTCAGGGGATTACCCTGAAAGATTACTGCGACAAGTATGGGATAGATTACTGGGATCTCGTGGGAAAGACCAGGCCAGAATCTTCTGTGGACATGAATACCAAGACATCGAAGGAGACCAACAATGGAGATGACATACACGAAAGAACAATTTAACAGAGGTCCAAGGCTTCCGAAGATAGAGCGTATGGCGCTATGGGCCCTGGAGCGATCCAATCACAATGGCCACACTGACGTGGACATAGTGTTTGACAGCAGGCTGGAACGTGCCCTATACTGCAATGCGTGCGGGAAGTGGGCATGCGTAACAGCTGACCCAGACGAGTTCGGGATTACCGGCTCAGCAGTATTCTCGCAATGTCAGGAGGCCATATGGAAGTAAAGGATTTCTGGATTAACTGCCCGGTAGGTGGCAGGCGGCATGGCGTAATGGAGCTGACTCAGAACGAGAACGGTGGGCTTATGCTTCACTGCACCAAGTGCTTCACGCCTCGCAAGAAGCGGGGTAAGTCATGACCATCGTACCTAACGACCAGAGGGCTGAGCAGGCTCTAATTGGTAGCGTGCTGATCGACCCATCGTCTTTCAGTGCTATCTCTGACTCAGTTAAGCACGAGGACTTCTATAGCCAGCAATACCAAGGTATCTGGTCCGCGTTCGAGCGCCTTGAGGCCAAGGGTGAGCCCATCGACCAGGTCACTGTTTACAGTGAGGCCAAGGACGTCGAGGGCATTGGCGTGGCTATGAATGAGGCTATGGCGGAGACGCCTATGGCTGGAAATCCTGAGGCCTACGCTAAGATCGTTAACGACATGGCCGTGTACCGCAGGCTCATTGAGGCTGCCAGGAAGATTGCCGAGCTTGGCTATGGCCGACCGGAGTCAACCCAGCAGGCGCTCGATAGGGCTGAGTCCATCCTGTTTGCTGCTAGCCGTAGCTCTAAGAGCGGTAGGTTCTGGTCAGCCACAGAGATTGTTGGTCGAGCCTACGATAGGATCTCCAAGATTGCTGCGGGAGAGCAGAAGCTTGGCATTATGTGCGGGCTTAACAGCATCGACCGGGTGACCGGCGGCTGGCAGCGCTCAGACCTAATCATTGTGGCAGCTCGCCCAAGCGTCGGAAAGACTGCGCTATCTACTACTATGGCCATGAGCGCAGCCAAGCTTGGCAAGAGCGTGGCGATCTTCTCGATTGAGATGAGCGCTGACCAGATCGGTGCACGCATGCTATCCGCGTCAAGCGGGGTGTCTTTGCAAAATATCAGGCAGGGTACTGCCAACGGAATGGACGTCGCAAGGCTTGCCATGGGGGTGCACGAGGTCGAGAGCGCCAGGATTCATGTGGATGATTCCCCGGCAGCGACGCCAGGTGAGCTCAGGGCCAAGTGCAGGCGCCTCGTTGCCGATCAGGGGCTGGACCTTGTTATCGTAGACTACCTTCAGCTTATGTCTCCTGACCGCGTCTCTCGTGACGGCAACAGGGTCAATGACGTAAGCGACATCAGCCGTGGCCTCAAGATGCTAGCCCGCGAGGTGAACGTCCCGGTCATCGCTTTGTCGCAGCTGTCGCGCTCGTCTGAGTATAGGGAGTCAGGTGAGCCTCGCCTGTCTGACCTACGTGACTCTGGTGCCATCGAGCAGGACGCCGACCTGGTGTTGATGCTTTGGAAGAAGGGCGACGTGGCATTTGACGACATCGACGAAACAGTGTATGTTAAGATAGCCAAGCACAGGAATGGGCCGACTGGGCAGGCTGAGCTAAGATTTCATCGGCCGACAGCAACGTTTAGTGAGGTGAGACCATGAAGAAGAAGATCGACTTGAGCCCTACGTGTGGGCATGACCTTTGCGAGTGCATCATTGAGGCCATCGAGGACCAGGTCCTCCCAGCCGCATACAACGAGGGCTATATCGATGGATACAGGGATATCATTTCAGAGCTTCCCTCGATCATTAGGCAGGCCGGTGAGGCAATGAACGCTGGCGTATCTCCGGAGAGGTGGGCATCGTCTTTAGGAAAGAAGATCATGAGTAAGCTTGAGCAGGTTAAGATGGGATACGAAATGGGCGAAGCGTCAAAGCCCTCGCCCAATAGCAGAAAGGCCCTGGTGAACTAACGTGAGTGTCATTCAGTCTCCGGAATGGGCTCACGGTGCAATACTTTACGACGGATTCGAGGACTGCTTGATTGGGTTTGGCACCCAGTTTAGCAGGCCGGTAGCCATATACGATTACGACAAATGCATAGATAAACTGATCGCAGAATTCACTGATGCATGCGCCGGACAAGATGGGGAGCTAGGTTGCGACCACTGGTCTGAGGCTGAAGAGTATATGGAGTTTAACGTTACCGGAGGCTGGGTGGGAGATCAAACACCTATTTTTTTGAGGCTATACCACGAGGGCCCATAGCTCAAAGGTTAGAGCACTGAGCTTATATCTCAGCGGTTCCTGGTTCGAGTCCAGGTGGGCCCACCATCCTTGCCAAATTTGGCGTCTCCCCCTCCCCCACGTGATAGTGCTTTACTTCTTCCGGGGCTAAAAAAAACCCCGACGCCGTGAGGCGCCGGGGTTTCCGTTACTTCTTGTTGCTTGATACGAGAGATATTGCCATTGCTATTACGAATAGTATCAAGGTAATAAACCTTTCTATTTCTTCGCGTAGCGCTCTTTTCTCACCTTCTTCTGAATATCCTTTGAGTTCATCCATAGACGACCTCTCCTAGTGTTGCGATTTGTACGATTACATCCGCACCGCTTGCATCGTAATCAAGTGTATCGTTTTCTAGTCTGACCATGTGTGGGTATTCGATTAGTGCTTTTTCTGCTGCGTGAGTCAGCATCCTTGGTGTAACCTTGATCCACGGATTAGCCTCACCTTTTTCCATCATCCCTGGGTCTAGCCTTAGCTGTAGCAGTTCGTAGTCTGGTTCTAAGTCTTTTGGCATGACTGGCATTAGGTTTGAACCTTTTACTTTCCAGCCATCCTCGTACCATGCAGACCATTTATACACATCGATTTGTGACCAGTATCCTATTCCGCCTTCTGCGGCCGTTGTCATGATGTCGATTACATCTTGTGAAGTTAGCTCTAGCGCTATAACTCTAATCTTCGCCATCTGTTTCCTCCTCTACGAAGCAGTCATGGCCATAGTACCATTCTTCTGCTTCGCCTTTGTCGTCTAGATCGAATACGCGTTCGCATTCTGGACATTGTACAAATCCTAATTTATTTAGATTAGTCATCTGACTTGATTCCGGCTTTTGCCGCGTGCTCTGCCTCACCGAACTTGTCGGTGAAGTAGTTGAGCTGCTGCTCGATGTTCTCTTTGACGAAGGCATCCATGCTGCCCCATCCCCAGTCTAGCACGAAGCCCCAGCAACTCTCTAGGACTTCTTCTTCTTTGTGCTCGCATGTTGGGCAGACCTTGTCTCTCCAGATTACATATCCTACGACATTGCCGTTTGCTGCTGAGTCGTAGGTCTTGACTGCACTGTTTAGGAATGACTCATACTCTTCTGGTTTTAGTCCTAGATTGTCTGCGTCTTCCTTCTTGATTGCAGCGAATCCGCACTGACCGCTGTCCCATGGGTCACCGAACTTGCCGAGTGATAGTCGGACTTGTCCATGTGCCAACATGTATAGCGGTTGCGAGTGAGCATACTTGCCTGAGTCTAGCTCTGCCTGGAACTCGTCCATGCTGTCACAGATTGTATCTGGTTCTATGTACCTGCCTGTACCTTTTGTTGCGATGATGTCGAAGTCTTTGAAGTGCTCAAGGTCAACATCTAGATCTTGTACTACTTTCCATTTGAGTCCATAGAATGGATGCGTTCCTTCTTCCAATGGTTCGTAGATACTCATTCTGTTACCTCCAAATCTGTTACTTCACCTTTGTGCTCATCAATCCAATCTGTGACAATGTGTTCTGCGATTGTATACCAGTTTACTGTTTTCCACGATGATGTTACGAAGTCTCCGATTGGGCCGTATGAATGGTTGAACTGGCACGATTCGAATTGATCTAGCCACATAGCCTGTGTGTATTCTTCTACCCAAATTTGTGTTTTGTACACTAGATCATTTTTGTTTATTTGCCTTGGGCCTTCTTCGCTTTCTGCGTAGTCATCATTCACGATGACTTCTATTGCTTCTTCTGCTACTTCATAGAATGATGAATCATTGGTAAGCCATAGATTCATACTCCATGTTTCGTAGTTTGGCCACCCGTTGTATTCACTGCACATATAACTCCTTTCGGGGAGGGGCCGAAGCCCCTCCCCCTATGATAGTTACTTTGCTCCTAGCTTCTTGAGCATATCCTTTGGCTTTGCCTTGCGGCTGTAATGGATTGCTACTGTAACCCCTTCTGCTGGTTCGTATAGGTCTCCGAAGTCAACATTCTGCTCTACGCAGCTTGTTGCTGTCCAGTACTGTGAATTGTACCCCAACTCTTCAGCGATTGCTGATCGTGCTCCCCATCCGGAGATTGCCTGCATCTTGGTTAGTACTGCGTCTAGGTCGCTTGCGAGGCGTACTGCCTCCATGTACTCTGTGTTACCGCGACCCTTTGAGATCTGTCGACCTAGTTCTACTACTGCACACTCGAACACCTTTGTGAGTGTCGATAGGCTTAGTACTGTTGCTGAGATATCATAGTTGATATCTACTACATCTGACGCCTTTGGTGGCGTTGCCTTTAGAGCGGTCTTCTTGTTAGCCATTGTTGGTCTCCTTCTGTCCTACGACATAATTCCCTGTGTTGTAGTCATATTCAATGCTTGCAGTCTCATCAATACCGGTGAATCCACCGTTATCGTTTTGGCTGAAAGTCTTGTAGATGATTGATCTGATGCTTTCGTATGTTCGGATCTCTGCTTGTGAGACCTGATTACCTCGCACCTCGTCATCAATTCTGTCTACGACTAGTGCCGACAGCCTTGCCAGCATGACTCCTGTTCGTGATAGTGCTTTGAGGTTGTCGTCGTTGTACTGGATCTCATTGTCCAGTGCGTCGATGATTTCCTCTAGCTTCTCGTTTGCTCTGTCTGCTGACGATTCTGCGTCACTTCCATAGCTGCCGGCTGATTGCGCTGCGCTTGACGCGTCGTAAGCGTAACTTCTTGCCGAACTTAGCAACTCTTTGAGATCAACTATATTCATTTTGGTCTCCTTCTTCTAGATTGACTGGATCTGAAAGATCCAGCATATATCCGTAGTACTTGGCTTGTGCTGCCTCGCATTGGTTGCACAAGCCATAGTCAAACTGCTTGCTATAGAAGCCTGTTTCCGCTGGATCAAACTTCTCTTCGCAATCAGCGCATTTGAGCAGCGGCTTTTTCTTCATGCATATCACCCCCTTCCCTGTCGCAGATTAGCTGATAGTCTATGATGTGTGATATTGCATCACATTCGTAGACAAAGCCTCCTTGTATTGTGCTGTTGTCTTCTGGTCTTAGTGTGATCGAAAGCGGTTTATTGTACACTCGCATTGTGTAGTCTAGACCTGTAAACATTTCCTGTATTGCTAGTACGGCTTCCTCTGCTGTGCTGTACGCATTTTCCCAATCTGGCTTTGATTCTGATATTGCCAGCGCTGCGTGATAGTGTTTTGCATGTATGTGACTCATGGCCACTCCGTGTCTTTAGGGTCTACTGGCCCTATTGAGCATGCTTCTACTGTTTCCCAGTCGCCCGGCTCGTGTTCCCAGTCATATTCGTATTCTGCATCTTCTACTGCTTTTGCTGCCTGTGAGGCACTCATCGCAATCACAAATGTTGTTCGGTATACTTCCTGTCTTTGCGTTACCTGTACGCGCTTGTAGTATGTTGGATGGCATGCCTCACACGGCCCTGGACATTCGTGTTTCTCGCCTGTGAACTTGTTTAGATCAAACTCTGGCGGATTACTATTCGGCATATTTCCCCTTTCCCAGTATGCTGTCTACTGTGTCCAATGCTTCTTCTCTGTTTGTTTGAGTCATGACCCACATGCTAAGCCAGATTTCCCAGCATAGCCTGTGATAGTCATACCCGAGCCAGTTGACATGACTGTCTTCTGTCTCGTGACCCGGGTTGTCGCTGATTACTTGCCTGCATCTGCTGCATGTTACCATAAGATTGGAACTCCTTTCTGTGCTGCATGTGTTTTGCAGTACCTGATTGTCTTTAGCCTGCTTTGGCTTGTCTTTATTTTTGCCTCCACATATCCCATCTTTTTGCATTTGTTATTTTCTCCATAGCATAGTCTAACTCTTTTCCTTGCCGTTACCATGTATCCTCCTCTTCGCATCCATAGCAGTATGCTGAATCGCATACATTGCATCGGCCTGAGTCTGTAGCTGCTTGCCGTAACTGTTGAACATGTTTCTTGGATTTGTCTAGATAGTCATTACATATTGAGCATGATGAGTATTCTTGCCCATACGCACTGACCTCGCATTTGGTGATCATGTGATTTCCTGACATTGTACCTCCTTGCCCAGTGATAGTACTGGTTGTTCCGTACTGCGTTTTAGCGCAGTACGATTGAATGCTGGTTGCGACCAGTGAATCTCGGCGTAGCCGGATTTGCTGGTATGTGAAGCGAAGCGGAACATAAGCAACCATCCTTTCTAAGCGAATAATAGAACCGCCCAGCGCCGTGAGGCGCTGGGCGGTTTTTTTTAGATGGATCGGTAGTGCTTCCGAAGTTGATCGTCAACTTCGCTGCCGATCCAGAGTGATAGTGCGAATACCGTGATACCCGCAAGTACACCGAATACTATGCCGAGTACGGAGCCGAATGCTCCGTACCCTGCTGCTCCGCCGAGCAGCATAGATGCTATTGTCATCAACTTTTCTGCTAGGTTCATGCAACCTCCGTACCGTTGACGCCGTCAACGATGATATTTGTGTAGTACACCGCTGGGGCATCGCCCTTCTTTACCTTGTTGATGGTGATATGCCCATTCACATCAACCTGATTGCCTGCCTGCTCTGCCAGTGCCTCTGCGATTGCACCGTATGCAACACAGCGCAGGTACGAGATCTTTAGATCTTCACCTGTGCCTCGTGTTGCTGCGATACTGAAGCGAAGCATCGCTTCACCTCGCTCGGACACTGTTGCTGGCGTATAGTCGTACGCTTGGGCTGGCTGCCCAGTCGCATCCTTATACCCGGCTGTCTTCTGGAACAATCCCGAGAGCCTGACCGTGTTAGCCATTTTGCTAACTCCTTTACCTACGGAGCACCAAGAGGTACATCCCCTTGGGGGGCTCCATGGTAGATATAACATGGCATGATAGTGTTAAGCAGACGAACTAGCACCGCATCCGCGGCTGGGAGGGTGGGCTCCCAGAGGCCCCCTTGGGGGCGTCCAATAAGTATGCCGGCGGCAGCCGTCCGCTTTTGGTGTGTACTCGCACTGTTGCGCAGTGGAAGAGGCTCATCGCGCCGCTAGGCCGATGAGAAGGATCCGCTGTGCCCTGTGCGTGTTCACACCAATCTTGTTATGCGGTGCTCTTTCGTGTGCGTCCGGCCATGCGGGCTGTGAGCTGTGATGCTCATTATGATAGTAGCATGGTCGGGAACGATGGCAGGGGCGCGGGGCCCCCGCACAGCGCTGGCTTGACGCAGGCACTTGTGCAGTAATTGTGCCCGCGCTGTTTTAGCGGGCACAATTGCCGTTAGTAGGTGCACAAGTGACTGACAAGCCCGAGCACTATGGTGCCATGTTACTGTTATGAAGAGCCCCCATTTCATGTCCTATTGTGCCATGCAGGCGAGCCCATGCCGCAGCATGGACGGCGCCCTTGGCGCCGCTGCGAGGCAAGTGGCACTGGGGGTGCAGGGGGCGTAGCCCCCGCTAAGTATGGCTTATCAACTGCTGAGCGTGAGTGAGGGTAATACACAAGCAGTGCCTGCTTAACTACTGCTAACTTATCAGTGATAACTGTTACATGCCTACTACGCACAGCAGACCCCTGCGAATGCAGGGGGGGGTGTACAATACAGAGGTATTGTATACCCAAGACCGAAGGTCTTCTGCTGTGGAGCGGTGAAAATTAATAAAGGGCCCTCCCTGGGTAGGTTTTTTGAGTTTCCGTCAACGCGTGGGTACACCCAAGCTCCGCACTGGAAGACCCCTCTGATAAGGCTAAGATCTCTTAACCTGCAGATTTTCTGCAAAAAGGGCCAAAAAGCTGTCTACTATATAGAGGACTAATACAGGTACATCAGAATAATTAACAAAGAGGTACATAAGCCTATAGGGGGCAGTCCGCCCTGGAGGATGTAACAATGGCTAAGGGCAGAATCATGGCTGGAATCGACGATAAGCCGGACTGGAGCGAGGGCCGCAAGGCAGCGAAGGCCGCACGTGGTTACGCCCCATCCCCAAGAGGTGGTTCTAAGCCCGTGAACCTAGACACTAAGCTGAAGGCAGCAGCCATAAAGCCTAAGTGGTCACCAAATGCCGGCTGGAAGCCTGCCAGGCTACAGAACCCTGTCGTGAGGGCCTCAATTGCTGGGGCCCGGAGCATGGCCGAAAGCGTAGCGAGCGAATTCCGAGCCGCACTCCGCGCTACTGGAACTGGACCAAACGTCATTGGCCCCCTCGCCGGCGGCGGTGGCTCTGGGGGCAAGACCGGCAATAAGACAAAGTAATGGCGGTACGAAGCCGCCTTCAAAAGGCCCAGGCCTACGTGGACGAGGCCCGAGACCTGCTTAATCTCTCTCAATGGGAGATAAAGGTCCAGGACTACCCCTCAGCCGATGACGCTTATGCCGACATCGAGCCACACGACTACCTATGGCACGCCAAGCTCCGCCTCTCAGAGGACTTCTGGAAGGAAAAGCCGGAGGAGCAATCCAAGATTATAGCCCACGAGCTGCTACACCTGCACTATGCTGGGGTGGAGAGGCTTGTCAACCACCTAGAGCCGCTACTTGGGGGGCAGACCCACGAGTTTCTGGCCAAGGTTTGGGATATAGAGGTTGAGAGAGCAGCGGACGCCCTGTCCGGCCCGGTCGGTGGGCTCCTTCCGACACCAAGCTTCTAGGAGAATGTAACAATGGCATATGGTAATACCAAGATGGGCTCGATCAGTAACCCAGGGGAACAAAAGTCACAGTCTAAGGTCAACCCTTCCCTAAGCTACGGTCAGCGCACTGGCAAGACCTACGTTAACAAGGCTGAGCCGACAAAAAAGAAGATGCCGCCAACTCCAGGCGGAAGGGTTGTTAGCGCACAAAAGAAGCCAGTTCGACCTAAGGCAAGCGGCGGACGATAATTAACCTGAAATCTGAGTAACAAAATTTCGCCCGCTTCGCGGGCTAGGGGGAAAGTAAGATGGGCGCAGATTCTAAGCACTATTTGCCAAACGGTAAGGAGCACAAGGGTCCAGTTCACAAGATGAACGGCCAGGTCCATACTGGTGCAAAGCATACCGCTGCTAGCAAGGTCCTTACCCACAGCAAGCCTAAGAAGAAGTAATGGTCTACACCAAGCCGGGACTCCGCGAATCCATCAAGGATCGCGTAATGGCCAGCGGCAAGGGCGGTAGGCCCGGCCAGTGGTCAGCTCGTAAGGCACAGCTCCTGGCCCAGGCCTACAAGAAGGCTGGCGGGGGCTATTCCGGAGGGAAGACCCAGGCGCAGAAGTCACTCTCTAGCTGGACTAAGGAAGAGTGGGGCACGAAGTCAGGTAAGCCAAGCACGCAGGGGGCCAAGGCCACAGGCGAGCGCTACCTACCAAAGAAGTCCCGCGAGGCGCTCTCCAAGAAGGAGTACGCAGCAACTTCGAAAAAGAAGCAGGCTGACACAAAGGCTGGCAAGCAGTTTTCTAAGCAGCCAAAGAAGATAGCGGCCAAGACCGCCAAGTATAGGGCGTAGGCATGAATAAGAGAGGTAAGAAGTAATGGCTCCAAGTAGGTTTTCTGCGCTCCGTCGCGGCAAGCGCACGATCAAGGGTTCAGCCGGCGGCGGCGGGGTCAAGGGAGACCTTAGCGCTAAGGCGAAGGTTCCTAAGAACATCACCGGCCCCAATCCCCCGGGCGGCCCAGGCGGCCCAGGCGGC
>Ga0181365_1000057_pt1 | contig 20881 bp, 29 predicted proteins | sample Fa13NDMM110DN_FD_130097 | JGI IMG/M metagenome (GOLD analysis project Ga0181365, IMG submission 130097) | Freshwater viral communities from Lake Michigan, USA - Fa13.ND.MM110.D.N | ecosystem: Environmental > Aquatic > Freshwater > Lake | place: USA: Michigan | collected 2013-09-24
CCCATCCACAGTGAAGTGGTAGTCACATTGTACTTTTTGAATAGATTTAACTTTAGGCTCAGGATAATAGCAAGAGCTTAAAAAAAGAATAAATAAAATAATTTTCATTGTTTAATGATTTAAATTTGTAAATAAATAAAATTAGCACTCATCACCTTGATTTTCCAGAGCATTAAGGTCAGATTCATTCTGTCTATCTTCTGCTGTATATCCAGATGAATCTACTTCAGGGCCATTATCAATAATATTTTCTGTAACAATATCTTTGTTAATTAATCTTGAGATATAGCAATGCTCTATTTTATTTTCTTGATTTGAAAAAGAAATGATTTCTGATACTAATATATCATAGTCTTTTTTGTCTGCTAATGAACCACATTGTGTTGCTACAGAGTCATAGTATTTAATTCTATAAGCACCATAAGGATTCTTAAGTTCTACAACTTTCCAGTCTTCTTCTGTTAATTCAGATAATTTCTTATCTCTATTAACAATAGTTGCTGATTTATGATAACCACAGTTACCACAATTAATATATTCTTCACCTGTTTTGTAATAGAAGTCATCTGATGCTTCTTGCTTACAATTTGGACATTCAATAAAGTCTAATACGCTTCCCATAATATAATTGTTTAATGTGTGAAATAAATATGTAATCTAATACTCTGGTATTAACAAAGAGTAATCATCAAAAGAGTTATTAAACTCTTGAGCCATATCTCCATTGAGTTTAAACTCTTGCTTCTTTTTATGCTTGTTACTATTGTTCACAATCATTTTAAGAACATTACGAAGGTGGTTAACATCCATATCATCTATAGATATTAACACACCATTACGTTGTTTCCAGTAAACTTTATCCTTCATAAGTCTGATTTTCTAAACCATTAAGCTCACATTCGTTTTGTAAATCTTCATAACATTGCATCATTAAAGTAGAATGAGAATTACAAAGAATTTTACAATCATATAAATTATATGGATAAACTAATTTATCAAAATCTTCTAAATAATAAACTGTTCCACCACTAAGTACAGTATTTACATTTGGGTTATTTGTAAATAAATTAGCAAATCCATTATCTTCACAATATTCATTTGCACAATCTAAAGCATTTTTTAGATTATTATATGAAATACAACTATGTGAACCATAACTATGAATTACAACTTTATAGATATAACTATCAGGTATTATATCTCCAATGTGTAATTTAATTTGCTCTTTTTCCCAATCATTTAAAGGTAAAGATAAATCTAATTCAACACTTATTACTGATTTTGTTGTTTCATTATAGGCTGAAACAAATACTCGATTATCTATAAATAGATAAGAGTTGCCATTTGGATGTTGTACTATCATTTTGTTTTGCATATTATTACAACTTGCCAGTTGCTTGTTAAATTATTAATTAATTGTTTGTGTTTTACACCTAAAACTTTGAGTTATTGCATCTGCCCTGGTCCATTTACTTGAATGGAATTTGTTCTTCTCAAAGAAACTTGGTGTCCTCAACATCTTGGAAAGAGTTAAGTTTTTTGTAATCCCCTCTGCACTCAGATGTAATACACATACATTGTTACTTTTACACAACCTACAAGTCTAAAGACTTTTTTATATGAAGGTTCAGTAAGAATACCCATAACAGGATTTCTATTAACAAGCCAAATGTATAGTGGTTTCCACAAATCATTAGCTAAATGATTGAAGTGTTAGCATACAAGACATAACTATACCACCTTGGAGTTAATTAAACTCTGTATGGATTTATAACTACAACTGTAGTCTTATGCCTATGTATTACAATTGCTATGCCTTGGGAAGTGAGTTGTGGTGCATTATAGCTATTTAATCCGTATGTTATTATATAGAATAGTCAATAGCTGTTTAGATGATGTTATAGGCTGTGTGTTGCCTGGCTTTTACACACTCCCTTGATTATTAATTAGTTACAAAGGTTTGATTAATAAAAAAAGAAGATGTTATGTCCACAAACTATCCAGTTTCCACACTTTGCTTATGCTAACACCTTCTGATATATGTTTCACGTGGAACACTATACACAACACACGGCACACGTACTCTCTTGGTAGAAGCCTGAAAGGCTGTCCGTAAGTTCAAAGAACTTTCTGTGTGCTGTATTAAATATAAAATGCCTACCACTTTGTTAGAGTGATAGGCATTGAATACATTAATCTTCAAACGGTAAGTCGTTTGTTTCAAGTTCAGCGTCTTTAACTTTTTCTGTAAGTACAACAGGAGTGGCTGAAGCTCTTGCTCTTAGTCTATCGTGCTTTCTTCTCTCAGCATTTAGGACTTTTTCTTTAGTTTGTTCTACAATGACTTTAGCCTGTGTGGTAGAGACTAAATCCTTAGTGTCTGCCATATAGGTGGAACACTTTATCAAAGTAGAATTTGCTTTATTAAGCAATAAAATTGTAATAGGTTCCCCAAACCTTTTACTGTCGGGATCATTGTTGATTAGAGTGCCGTCAACAATACCTTGCACTCTATCTGTACCTGTAATGAATTCTAATGTTTTAATATTAGTATCATCGTTAGCTATTAAGGTGCTACCAATAATACTGTCTATTAAATCAATTTTTACACCACGGCTTAGTAATGCATTGTAACTTACGGCAACAGAAAGTTCTTGTTGTTTGTCTGTAAGACAAGTAAAAATTACATACTCGGTGTTACCCATTTGCTGACAAAAATTGTCAACTGAAACGATTGTTAATTTTGAACTGCTCATTTTTAATAGAGTTTAAGTGTTAAAAAATAAAAAATAAAAATACTAATTTAATAAAGGATATTATACATTGGAATTAATAAAAAGCAGCATATATATATTACTGCTAATTTTATAAAGGTGTTTCGGCTTGCCGAATGGAAGAATAATAAACTTGGTAAAAAAAGAACCCTACATTTCTGTAAGGTTCTTCAAATAATTAAGCCATCATTTCAAAATTATCAGGAACTTCTTCCTCTTTAATTCTGAATACTTCCCAATTTTCCCAACGTGTTAGCATATCAAATGCATCTTGGTTAGAGATTAGTGTAGTCCAACCAAAGCTGTCAATGTTATCAGATTGTTCTGTTTCAGTGAAGCCTGTTGTTGGTACATACCTGTAATCGTGGTAAGTGACAGGTCTAACAGCTAAACCGTTAACTTGGTTTTTGTAATCTTCTGCTGTAACAAACCATAACTGCTGAGTTTTCTGAGTGTACTTCTTGTACATAATCTTATTGGCTAACTCATCATAGCTAATGATTTCTACAAGGTCATTGTAGTTGCTGTTCCTGTAACTTCTGAACCTATTAGCATAATCAACACTAAGTGGTTCGTGAATACCTAATAGCATTTCTAAAGCTACATTCGGGTTTGGAACATAAGAAATAATTTCTGCAATGGCAGTTGGGTTCTTAAAGCCTGCAAGTTTTAGGGCTTCAAGAGAGATTTTGTTTGTTAACATAACAAATTGTTTTAATGATTAAGAATAAAATACCAATATAAAAAAGGATAATAATAAATTATAAAGAACCCCTAACAGATATTTCTGTTTCGGGGTTCTTAACCTAAAAGGTTTCGTCTTCAAGAGTTCCAATAAATTCTAATCTGTGGACAGATTGACTAAAGAATTCTGAAGAAATGTTGAACTTGTCTCTTAATAGCTCTTCAGCTATTTTTTCATCAACTGCTTTTATTTCCACGGTATCCGTGTCAATATCAACATTTCCGTTTTCAGAAGACGGATTGATAGATACAAGTTCAATGTTAAAAAAATAAGTAAGCATAATAAATAATTTAAGGTTAAAAAAATTAATACTAAATTGATAAAGGAATTAATAAACTATAATTAATATAATATTACATACTACTAATATTCTTGATTTTATAAAGGTGTTCAGCCGATAGGCTGATGGAAAAATACCAATTTGATAAAGGATAATAAACAACGGGTTAATACCCATTGTTTATCCTTTTAGTCATTTGCTTCCAACTCTGGTTGCCTTTACAACCATAGCCTTGCCTACTACAAGATGATGCAAACAGTATTACTATGACTGCTATACTAATAAGTAAAAGCATACTAAGACCATAGGTTTCCTGTTTAACAGTAGCCTTTGGTTCTGTCATAAGAGCCATACTTCCAGCTGCTAAGGAGATGAACATCAACCCTAATGTACTAGCTGTATTAGAAGTACCATTACCAAATACTCCATAAATAAATCCAAGAAATCCTATGACTGTTATAACAAGCATAGAATAATAAAAAACCTTTTTCATAATAATTAATTTAATAGTTAAGAAATAAATACATTTTGTAAATAGATATGGTGCTCTTATTTATAACAGGTTTATATAATAAGCCCTGTGACCATATCCTAAATTAATAAAGGAAATAAATACAGCAGTTTATAGACGGGTTACTGAGGTCTTGTTGCCGGCTAAGGCTGTTGTGGTATTACGGTCCAAAGCTATAAGGAACCAACCATTTGTTAAAAACATAAATGACCTCAGCAGATTATACTCTGAGGTCTGACCTTTCTGTTATGTCTAATCTGTACCGTAGGTTGGTAACAGGACAACTGAGTCTTACTCTCAGCTCTTAGGTCTCAAGGGACTATATGTCTTTCTACCCTATCTTGACCAATTTAATAAAGGACATTAGAGCCTATATATATACAGAGTGTAGCTGACCTGGCTGAGTGTTCAATACTAATACATAGATATAGTATATATATATGATAGATAGATAACATAGATAACATAGATGATAGACCTTGTTGTCTTGTCTTCTACCATGTCTACCTTCTCCTTGGTAGAAAGATAAGCATTCTTTTTTTTCCCTGTATTTTTAAAGTGTCCTGTAGTTTTATGGGGGTACCCACCCTGCTGTATGTTGGCCGGGGCCTGCTGGTTAGAAGGTACCTACATCCTCAAACACGGACCACGGGGGTACACCAAGGGATATTAACATAGGGGGGATAACTTATCAATGAGTTATAAATTTAAAATTATTAAATTTGTTAAGTTTAAACATTTAAAGTATATTATAGTATGAGCATTACATTACATGAGAAATCTTATTACAGGGAAACAACCAACAAGTATGGACAAAAGGTACAAGTGCCCATTATAGATGTTAGGGACGGTATAGTTGAAAGGATGATAGCTATGCAGATGATTAAAGCCACTAATAGAAGTAAGTATACCAATTACACAGAATATCATAGATCACATAAACCACAAACCAATATATAATATGTTACACGAATGCAATCTTAATTGTCACACTATGGATCTTAAAGATATAGATTCTTTAGGTATAGAAGACACAGGTAAATGGATGCCCTTTATATTTAATATGTCTATGGTGGATGCAGCTAAGCTAACATCAGAAGATGTAGGTATGGCTACATACGGGTGTACAACAATATTTACCAACACGGGGGATGCCTATATAATAGACACTCCATATAGAGAGTTCTTTAATTTATTAAAAGAATACAATTTGGAAACTTTGTCAGATGACAATTCATTAGATTTAGAATTATAAACCAATAAAAAAACAAATAAAAATGGACGAACAATTAAACGAGCAACAGGCTCCTCCTCCAAGTAAAGAGGAAGTAATTAAGTTTTTAAGTGAACAAATTGAAGTGAAAGCTGTACAGTTAAAACTTCAGAATTTAAATGCTGATTTAGCAGAAGCAAGAGCTAAAGAGTTAAAAGCTTTAGGGTTTATTGCTCAGATGAGTAATCCCACACCACCTGCTGATGCAGTTCCACACAATCTAACAGAAGAAGATATGGAAGAAAATCCAGAACTTTCTGAACAAGGATTTAAAGTGGGAGACGAAGTTTTAGTAGCTAAAGATTCAGTTCCAGCTAAACGTAAATTAAAAAAATAAATCAGAATGTCCCCCCTTTATAAACTTAAAGATTACAAAGAAACCATAAAGTTTGAAAAGGAACATCCTAAAGAACTTAGATGGGAACCTGGATATAAATTGTATATGTTACAAGAGGAAAAAAATTTCCAGGGTATATGGCTCAGAGATAAACTAGATTTGGTGGGTGAGATTTTATTAACATGGGATTCAACCAACATTCTTAATGTAGAAAGTTTCACAGTCTCACCAAGTCATCAAGGTAAAGGGTTGGGTCATGAACTTGTAAGACTTGCTATAGAGTGGGGGACAAATTCTGATTTTGAGTTTTTAACAGGAGAAGCCCGTAAGGGACCTAGCTGGAAAATATTTGAAAACTTTGGAGCCACACCAATTCTTACATATAAAGATTGGAATGGAACAAAGGAAGAATATAAAAGTTTTAAAATAGAATTATAATGGCTATTGTAAACCAAGTGAATAAAAGAGTGAAGATGACTAAATGGGATATTGTAAAATATCAAATCCTCACTCATTGTTATCTCAATAAAATATCTGTTAGTGAAGCAGACTTAGATTGTTTAACTTATTTGGCTCTGGAAGGAGACCAAGAGCTTACATCATTTTGTAGTAAAGCTCATACTAAAGATATATTTTCTAGTACACAAAGTGTACGTAATTGTCTCACTAAAGCTGAAAAGAAAAACTTGATTAAGAAAGAAGGCAAGAACAAGAAAAAGATATTTATAAATCCAGATCTTAAAGTGTATTCACAAGGAAACATTTTTCTTGATTTTAAATTTTTAAGTGTTGAGACCAAAGAAAGCTAAAGAGTTTATACCACAGGTTGCCAATGAGCTATCAATATCAGAAAAAACTGTAGAAGATATTGTTACATTTTATTGGCAAGAAATTAGAAAAAATTTAGGTACATTAAAGCATCCTAGATTACATATAACTAATCTTGGAGATTTTACAATCAAGCATTGGAAAATAGATGAGAAAATTAGAATGTTAGAAAAGTGGGAAGAGAATAATAAACAAAAAGGAATGCAGCAAATGACTGCACGATTTAAAACAGTTGAAAACCTTTTTAATTTGAAAACAATTAAAAAAACTATTGAGGAAGAAAAGGAAAGAAAAGATTTTATTAAACTACATAAAAAACGTAGCAATGTCACTAAGATCGAATGTAATAAAAATCTGGAAGTCAAAAGGACAAATACTAGAAGGACTAACAAATAGTATTTTTAAAAAAGAAGATGTAGAGGAAATTGCAGAACAGAGAATGCAAGTTTGTAATAAGTGTACTCTCTTTGATCTGCAGGGTGTAGGATGTATGATTCCAGGAACACAGCCTTGTTGTAATGAAAAACTAGGAGGATGTGGATGTAGTCTTTCATTAAAGACAAGAGCTCTATCATCTGATTGTCCTAAAGGATATTGGAAAGCAGAACTTACACAAGAAGAAGAAGATCAGCTAAAAGAAAAATTAGGACTATGAGTATATTAAAATTTACAGCCCATAATCATAAATACACAAGTGCAGACGATATAAGTTGGTTAAGTGTCACTAGTCTTATATCAAATTTTAAGCAACCATTTGATGCAGAAACTATAGCATCTAAAGTGGCTAAAAGTAAAAAAAGTAAGTGGTATGGAATGACACCTACAGAAATTAAAGAAGCTTGGAAGTCAGAAGCTAAACGTGCTACAGATCTTGGTACATGGTATCATAATCAAAGAGAAAATGATATTTGTGGACATGATAATATGGAAAGACATGGAACTACAGTTCCTATATTTAAACCTATTGAAATTGATGGAGTTAAACATTCCCCTAATCAAAAACTTACTAATGGTGTCTATCCAGAACATATGGTCTATTTTAAATCTGCCGGTATATGTGGGCAGTCAGATCTTGTAGAAGTGATAGATGGTAAAGTGCACATCACTGATTATAAAACTAATAAAGAAATTAAAGTTGAAGGATTTACTAACTGGGAAGGTATCTCTCAAAAGATGTCTTCTCCTGTGGCTCATCTTGATGATTGCCACCTTAATCACTATGCTCTCCAGCTTAGTATGTATTTGTTTATTATTCTTAAGCATAATCCTAGGCTTATTCCAGGTATTCTTACAATTCATCACATATTGTTTGAGGAGGCAGGACGGGATAGGTTTGACAATCCTATATCTGCTCTTGATACTTATGGTAATCCTATTGTCACAGATGTAGTACAATATGACCTACCTTATTTAAAAAAGGAAGCAATAGATCTAATTCATTGGTTAGAAGACAACAAGCATAAATTAAAAGCTAAATAGTAATGAACATTATTAAAAAGTTCTTAGCTAAAAAAGAAGAAAAAGAAGATCTTGAAAAGTTCTTATGTACTCTTAAAGATCCTAAACCATGTAAAAAAATTAGATGGTGGGATTTTTTTAAGTCATTTAAAAAAGACCTTAAGCAAAATAGAATAGGACAGATTGATTATGATTATTCTTGGAAAGATTGGATAGAAGACCAAGAAGGAGTTGAAACATATACTGTTAAACTAAAAAAACTTAAAGATGGAGAATCAAACTAACAACATTCCACTATTATCAGAGTTACTAGATCAATTTGAAATGGGAACTCTTGACCTACAAGAAAGAGCAAGAAAATGTTATTTAACAGAAAAAGAAAAACATTTTAATAGGCATACGTGGATACACAATGATGAATTAAAAAACCAATCTGTTCTTAGAGGATTATCTAGAAATGGAGGTAGAGATTTATTAAGACAAACAAAAGAAAAACTATGATCACTCAAACAATACATGAATTGCATAATCCATTTGATGCTTATGCAAAAGGACTTGGAGATTGTCTTGTAATGTTTATGATTGGTGGAAGTGTAACATCTAATCCTCAGTTTGTTGTACGTATATATCATACAGGACTTATACGCACTGTAGATCAAAATGATTTAATAGTGTATGGTAATCCTACAACAGGAGAAAGTTTAACACCACCAATTCCAGAAGAATGGAAACCAAAGATAAGTAGATGGCCTAAAGGAGCAAAACGTAATATGGACTTTTTAAAAAAAATATGAATAATGATAAGATTATTTGATGTACAAAATGGTAAAGTGATTCCTAGTGAACATTGTTATACATTAAAGTTTCTTAAAGATATAATGGATGAATATCCAGATGAATATTTACAGATATACTCTTATTTATTCTACATGACTTGTCCCAACCCAGATATGAATCCTTTCTTTGATGTACCAGAAGAAGACAAGGAACATATTATCCTGAAAGAAGTGAATGCTGATTTTAGTCTTGATGATGAACTTATATCTAATGCTTTAAAGTTATGTGAGAAAATGTATCAAACTCCTACATATAGAGCATACCAAGGTATAAAAATATTTTTAGATAATATGGGTAAAAGTTTAGCAACTGAAACTCTTACATTTGGTAGAGATGGATCTTCTTCTGCTCTTCTTAGAATGGCAGAAAAGTATGATGATGTAAGACAATCATTTAAAGGAGTGTATAAAGATCTTATGGAAGAACAACAAAGTTCAGTGAGAGGAGGACAAAATTTAGCTTACGATCAATAATTATAAATTATAAAAACTAAAAATGAAATTATCAGAATTTAAACAACATTTAAAGAGTATATCTCAATTAAACTTTATTCAACCAAATGGTAATTTTGTGCCAAGGCATTTTCACATTACTGAAGCTGGTTTAAATACAAAACATTTTATAGATTGTGGAGGAACTATTAGAATGGAAAAAAATGTTAGTCTTCAATTATGGGTGGCAGATGATTTTGAACACAGACTTGAACCACAAAAACTTCAAAATATTATTATATCTGCACAACCACTTTTTGGTAATGAAGATTTAAATGTTGAAATAGAATATCAAGCAGAAACAATAAATAGATTTGGTTTAGATTTTAATGGAGATAATTTTTTATTAACTGCAAAACAAACAGATTGTTTAGCTAAAGATCATTGTGGTATACCTACTACAAAAATAAAAAATACTTCTTGTAAACCAGGTAGTGGTTGTTGTTGAACTACAAAAAACTTAGCTTACGATCAATAACCAAAAAATAAATACTATGTCAGAAAAAATTAAAAAAGAAGCAGAAGAAATAAACATTGATGAAAAATTAAATGAGATGTTAAATGATGAATCATTTAAAACAGAAGAAGAAAAAATTTTTTTGAAAGATGTTGCAGAATCATTAAAAAAAGGAGAAGTACCTATTAATTTATTTTTAAATAAACTTAACGAAGGATCTTCTAAATTAGAAGAATTAACAAAAACAAATCCTGAATTTGAATCTTTTACTAAACATTATAATCAAAAAATTAATGATATGATGTCAGAAATAATGGAAACTTTAGTAAATACTACACGTGAATAAATTAAGTAATTACTATATAGAAATACCTACTTATGATAATGGTGTGTGGGATCTAACAACATTTTATACACGTGAAGAGTTTATTGATTTTATACGTTCTATATTTAAAGATGCCGGTCCTGATGAGGGATATGGTCTAACTGTGGAAATATCTAAGCAATTTAATATTGAAGCTAGAAAATTTCAAAAACAAGGATATTATTGTCAAGCTCCATTAAAGAGTAAAGACTTTATGGCTTATTGGGATGAACAAAAATCTAAATGTAGATGGGGAGTTATTTATAAAGAAGAAGAAAAAACATGGTATGTCACTAGAGACTATTACATGTGGCTTAACTTTTTACCAATTTATGACAAAGAAGAAAAACGTTTTGACTTTGCTAAAGTGAGAGATGCTCAGTATCATATGGCTTTGTACGAATGTCTTGGTGAACTATATTATAAACATCTTCCTATTCTAAAGAAACGTCAGATAGCTTCTTCTTATTTTCACATGGCCAAACTAATCAATGCTTATTGGTTTGAAGAAGGTTCTGTAAATAAAATAGGAGCTAGTCTTAAAGATTATATTTCTGAGAAAGGATCTTGGAGGATGCTTAATGAATATAGAAATTTCCTTAACGAACATACAGCCTGGTACAGACCATCTGAACCTGATAAGATATTCTCATGGCAACAAAGAATAAAGGTCAGGATTGGAGGAAGAGATACCTACAGGGGTAATAAATCTATCATTACAGGTACATCATTTGAGAAAGATCCAACTAATGGTGTGGGTGGACCTGTAACATACTTCTTTCATGAGGAGGCAGGTATTGCTCCTAAGATGATGGATACATATGAGTTCATGAGACCAGCTATGCAATCTGGTATGGTGACTACAGGTACGTTTATAGCAGCTGGTTCTGTAGGTGATCTTGAACAATGCCAACCTTTAAAAGATATGATACTACATCCTAATAGATATGGGATGTTTGCTATTACAAGTAATTTATTAGATAAAAAAGGCACTATAGGAGAAACTGGTTTGTTTATACCAGAGCAGTGGTCAATGCCTCCTTATATAGATGAAGCTGGTAACTCTTTAGTTAAAGAAGCTTTAGAAGCTATATTTGAAGAACGTAAACAATGGTATAAAGATCTTCCTCCTGATCAATACCAACTTCGTATATCTCAGAAACCAACATGCATAGAGGAAGCATTTGCTACTAGAAAAGAATCTGTATTTCCTCCTCATCTTGTTTCTAAACAATTACAACGTATAGAAGATAAAGCATATCCTGTTGAATATCTGGAACTTACAAGAGATGCTGAAGGTAAAATTGTAGATAAGGTTTCTAGAAAAGCTCCAATTAGGGAGTTTCCTATAAGTAGAAAGTCTGATGATAAAGAAGGAGTAATATGTGTATATGAACGTCCTTGTAAAAATCCGACATTTGGTATGTACTATGCATCAATTGATCCTGTAGGAGAAGGTAAAACAACTACATCTGATTCATTATGTAGTATATACATTCTTAAAAACTCAGTAGAAGTTATAAAAGATGAGGGAAATGGTAAAGTTGAAAACTCTATTGAAAGAGATGCTATAGTTGCTTCATGGTGTGGTAGGTTTGATGATATTAATAAAACTCATGAACGTCTAGAGATAATGATTGAATGGTATAATGCCTGGGCTTTAGTGGAGAATAACGTAGCTTTATTTATTCAATACATGATATCTAAGAAGAAACAAAGATACTTAGTTCCTAAAGATATGATTTTATTTTTAAAAGATATTGGAGCTAACCGAAATGTATTCCAAGAATATGGATGGAAAAACGTAGGAACTCTTTTTAAAGGAAACTTGATATCATATGGTATTGAGTTCTTACAAGAAGAAATAGATCAGGAAACAGATGTAGATGGTACCATTACTAAAGTTATATATGGGGTGGAAAGAATTCCTGATCCAATGCTTTTAAAAGAAATGCAAGCTTACCAAGAAGGATTAAACGTGGATAGATTGGTAGCATTCTGTTCACTTGTAGCTTTTGCCAAGGTACAGCAATCTAATAGAGGATTATCTAAACGTATAGAAGTTACAAATAAAAACTTGGATAACTCACAAAAATTTAGTAAATTAAATTATAGTCCTTTTAGGCATATTGGTAGTTCTGGTAAAAATAATGGTATGACCAGACCTTCTCGTAATGCTTTTAAAAATATAAGATAAAATGGTAACAACAATTACAATTTCAGATTTAAATGCCGGCATTTATTCATGTACAACATCAACAACTGCTGCAGGAACTACTAGTATAACAGTAACATACCTTAGTTCAGATGCTCCTATCACTTTAACTAATTAATTATCATGCAAATATATAATGCCTTACAATTAAAAGCTGGAGCTAAAGTAGAGTACAACAAGATGGGTACTCTTATACAACCGTTTCAGTTTGTTTCTGAAAAAGAAAAAGATGATCAGTGGAGGGCATGGAACCTTGACTGGTTAGAGTTTCAAGGCATGAAACAACTTAGACGTAATGCTAGACGTCTAATGAAAAACTATAAACTAGCTAAGGGTATTATAGATAAGCAAGATTATATAGTGGAGGAAGATAATGAGATGGGTGATTTAATAGATACACTCACTAAAGAAGATGTATCTGCATTTGAGCTTAAGTTCTATCCTATTATTCCTAATGTAATTAATGTTCTTACTAATGAATTTTCTAAGAGATCATCTAGAGTGATGTTTAGAGCTGTAGATGACATGTCATATAATGAAATGTTAGAAGAAAAAAGATCAATGATTGAAAAAACATTGATGCAACAAGCTGAACAAAAACAAATGGCTATTATGGCTGAAATGGGACTTGATCCTAATAGTGAAGATGCCAAAAAACAAATGTCTCCTGAAGCACTTAAAACTCTTCCTGAAATAGAAGCTTTCTTTAAAAAAGATTATAGATCTATGGTTGAAGAATGGGCCACCCATCAAATGTCTGTAGATGAGGAAAGATTTAAAATGCAAGAGCTAGAAGAAAGAGCTTTTCGTGATATGTTAATTACTGATAGAGAGTTTTGGCATTTTAGTATGATGGAAGATGACTATGATGTTGAACTATGGAATCCCCTACTTACATTCTATCATAAGAGTCCAGATGTACGTTATATATCTCAGGGTAATTGGGTGGGTAAACTTGATATGATGTCTATATCAGATGTTGTAGATAAGTTTGGATGGATGATGACTGAAGAACAATTAGAAGCTTTAGAAGCAATATATCCGGCACGTTCTGCTGGATATGCAATACAAGGATATCAAAATGACGGAACATACTATGACCCTACTAGATCTCATGAATGGAACACTCAAATGCCTTCTTTGGCTTATAGACAATTTACTTCTTTGTATGATGCCGGAAGTCAATTTGGAGATATTGTACAATGGATACTATCTGACTCAGAAGACTTGCAAGACTTTGGTAAAAGTTACATGCTCAGGGTTTCAACAATCTATTGGAAAAGTCAAAGAAAAGTTGGACATCTTACAAAAATAACTCAAAATGGAGATATTATTCAAGATATAATATCAGAAGAATATAAAATAACTGATAAACCAGAATATGATACATCTATTTGGAAAGAAAAAACAAAAGATAATTTAGCTTTTGGTGAACATATAGATTGGATTTGGATTAATGAGGTATGGGGTGGAGTTAAAATAGGACCTAACCGTCCAGCTTTCTGGGGTATGAATAACCCAGGAGGTATCAATCCTATTTATTTAGGACTAAATGGTGGTCGTCCAGGTAGAGTTCCATTTCAATTTAAAGGAGATGCTACTATTTATGGATGTAAACTTCCTGTAGAAGGATCAGTGTTTGGAGATAGAAATACACGTTCTGTTTCATTAGTAGATCTAATGAAACCATATCAAATAGGCTATAATATAGTGAATAACCAAATTGCAGATATTCTCGTAGATGAGCTAGGCACGGTTATCATGTTAGACCAGAATGCTTTACCACGTCACTCATTGGGAGAAGACTGGGGTAAAAATAATCTGGCTAAAGCCTATGTTGCTATGAAGAATTTTCAAATGTTACCGTTAGATACTTCTATAACTAACACTGAGAATGCTCTTAATTTTCAACACTATCAAGTGTTAAATCTAGAACAAACACAACGTTTGCTTTCTAGAATACAATTAGGTACGTATTTTAAAACTCAAGCTTTTGAAGTAATAGGACTTAATCAACAACGTATGGGTATGCAGATATCTCAACAGCAAACTGCTACCGGTGTAGAACAAGCTGCTAATGCTTCTTATGCACAGACAGAACAATACTTTATACAGCATAGTGATAATTTAATGCCTAGAGTACATCAAATGAGAACTGATCTTGCTCAGTATTATCATTCTAAAAAACCTAGTCTTCGTCTTCAGTATATTACAGGAGCTGATGAAAAAATTAATTTTCAAATGAATGGAACTGATCTTCTTCTTAGAGATATGAATATATTCTGTACAACTAAAACAAATTCTCGTGCAATGATGGAGCAACTTAAACAGTTGGCACTTAATAATAATGCCACTGGTGCTTCTATATATGATCTTGGTAATATAATTAAATCAGAATCAATTGCTGAACTTACTGGTGTTCTTAAAGCTTCTGAAGAAAAAGTTAATGCTCAAAGACAAGAAGAACAACAGCATCAGCAACAAATGCAACAAGAACAAATTCAAGCTGCTCAACAACAATTACAAGCTGCTAATCAATTTAAAGCTGAAGAGTCTGCTAAAGATAGACAAACTAAAATCACTGAAGCTGAAATTAGAGCTGCTGGATATGGTGCTCAGGTTGATATTAACCAAAATCAACAATCTGATTATCAAGATGCTATGAATAATATTAGAAAGCAGGATGAATATCAACAAACTATGAATTTTAAAAGAGAGCAAGAAATAAATAGAACTGCTCAAACTACAGACAAACATAATATAGAAAGAGAAAAGTTACAAGCTCAACAAACTATAGCAGACAAACAACTTCAAATAGCTGTAGAAAATAAGAATAAATATGATGCACCAAAACCTAAAGAAAAGAAAAAATAAGTTATAGCTATATAGTCCACACCTTAGATATTAACTTATAAATTTTTAGAGTTTAAGTTGTATATTAATAATGTAGAGATACACATAAAAAACCAAACAAATATGGCTGATAATCAAAATGTACAAACATCTGTACAACAAGTAGATTTAGATATTGATAGTTTATTTGACGGAGCTCCTGCAGCAAGTAACATAGTTACTCCAACAGATGCTCCTACAGAAATTAAAGCTAATATCTTTAGTAAAAAACAAACTAACTTAGATTTTTTAGATAATGATCCTAAAGTTGATAATGTTAGTACTTTTAATTCAACTACAAATAATGTAGATAGTAAACCTGAATTAAAAGAAGCATTAAATGAAATCTTAGATGAAGGTGTAGTACCTGAGTTTGATGATGAACCTAAAAAAGGAAGACCAAGGACAGAAAAGTCTGGACTAGTAGAATTTTTAAAGAAAAGAATAGAGTCAAATGAAATGTTTGCATTTGATGACTATGATGAAAACAAACAATCACTTGATGATTATTTAAGTGGACTTGCTGAAAAAGATGTTGAAGAACTTTGGCAAGCTAATGTTAGCAATATTAAAAATGAAGTGGCTGCATCAACTCCTGCTGAGTTTTTTCAAAGTCTTCCAGAAGAACTTCAATATGCTGCTAAATATGTAGCAGATGGAGGACAAGATCTTAAAGGTTTATTTCAAGCTTTAGCTGCTACAGAACAAGTTAGAGAATTAGATCCTTCAGATGAGTATGATCAAGAACAAATTGTTCGTTCATATTTACAAGCAAGTAACTTTGGTACAACTGATGAGATTGATGAAGAACTTACAACTTGGAAAGATATTGGAGTTTTAGAAAAGAAAGCTAAACAATTCAAACCAAAGTTGGATCAAATGCAAGAAAAAATTGTTATTGCTCAATTGCAAGAACAAGAATATAGAAAACAACAACAACAAGTAGCAGCAGATACATATCAAAGAAATGTATTTGAAGCTTTAAGACCAGCAGAAATTAATGGTCTTAAGTTAGATAAAAAAGTTCAAGCTCAATTATATAGCGGACTTGTTCAACCACAATATCCTTCTATATCAGGTAAACCTACTAATTTATTAGGACACCTTTTAGAGAAGTATCAGTTTGTAGAACCTGACTATCCTTTAATTGCTGAAGCTCTTTGGTTACTTTCTAATCCTGATGAATACCGTGGTAATTTAATGAAACAAGGAAAGAACCAAGCAGTAGAACAAACAGTGAGACAACTTAAAACAGAACAATCTCGTAAAAATGTTTCTACTTATCAAGAAGAAGATGACAATCAAAAATCAAAAAAAATAGCTAAACCTCAAAATATTTTTAAAAGATAATTAATTATTAACCCTTAAATTTTAAGCCCTATGGCAACCCCAGTTTTAAACAATGGTATTTTCCTACGTGACAATGTGTATAACACAAGTTCACACGTAGATTCGTACCACCTTTCTAACCTCCTTAAGTCAGCTGAACCTACAGATTTAGGTCCAGTAGATCTTTGGGCAATGGCACAAAAAGTAGAAATGCCTTTGTATCAAATGTCATCTTTTGGTGGTAAGAACGTTATTTCAGTAGATAATAACCGTGGTGAGTACAAATGGCAGATTCCTGTTGCTCAGGATCTTCCTTACATCGTTGAAGATATTGAATCATCTAATGCTACAAAAGGTGTTGATGGACAAACCTTCAAGATTAAATTAAACAAGCGTTCATTTGGTCATGGTGACATCATCACTTATGACAAGTACAATGGTGTGGAAATGTACATCACAGTGGATGATATTATCCCAGCTGGTGACGGTTTCATTTACACAGTACAGTTGGTAAACAACGACAACACTAAGTATTTGGATAACAAATATCTTAAAATTGGTACTAAGGTTTTCCGTAAAGGTTCTGCTCGTGGAGAATACGGAGAAAGATTTTCTGACATTGGTAATGTATCTGCTGGTTTCCGTGAATTCTACAACTATGTAGGAGGAGCAGAAGCTCACGTTCACTATTCTATTTCTAGTCGTGCTGACTTGATGATGAAAGGTGGTATGAAAGCTGATGGTACAGTTCCAGTAATTGAAATGTGGAGAAACTTCGATAAGAATGTAGATCCATCTATCACTAACTTGGAAACAATGGCTGATAAAATGGGTAAAGATTACGTTAAGAAGGCTTATGCAAATGGTCAGCTTACACGTTCTTTCTTGACTACTTTAGAAGCAGCTCATTTGACTAAAATTGCTAATGACATCGAAACTTACTTAATGTGGGGACAAGGTGGTAAAGTTAGACAAGATGGTCCAGATGATATTCGTTTATCAGTTGGTCTTTGGAAGCAATTAGATAACTCTTACAAACGTATATATAACAAAGCATCTTTTAATTTGGATCTTTTCAAATCTGAAATTTTCAACTTCTTTAATGGTAAAGTTGAATTCAAAGGACCAGATCCTCAACGTGCTTTGATTGTACAAACTGGTATGGGTGGTATGAAGCTTGTTAATGAAGCAATTAAGAAAGAAGCAGTTAACTCTGGTCTTGTTCTTAATGCTCATGAGCTTGGTGCTGTAACTGGTACTGGAATGGACTTAAACTTTGGATTTGCTTACACTAGCTACATCATACCATTCTTAGCTAACGTTAAGTTTGTATTGAATCCAGCTTTTGATAATGTACATACAAATGATATTGAGAATCCAATTATTGATGGTTTCCCATTAAGTTCATACAATTTCATTATTTTTGATATCACAGATAATACTAATGACAACATCTTCTTGTTGAAATTAAGCTGGGATAATCAATTGAAATGGTTCTATCAAAATGGTACAATGGACTATATGGGTCGTACACAAGGCTTCCAGTCTAGTGGCAACTTCAATGGTTACAGAGTATTTATGACACAAACAATGCCTGCTATCTGGGTTAAGGATCCAACTAAAGTGTTGAAGATCGTTATGAGAAACCCAGTAACTGGTGGATCATTCTAATTATAATAGTACTCAGGTGCTTACCGTAAGATCAGCACCTGAGTCTTTTTATATTATTTTTAATATTTAAATATATACAACATGGCTGGTAATCCTAACACTCCAAAATCTGTTGCTATTAAATCTGCACAAGATAAAGCTACAGGACGTACTGGTGGTGGAAATGCAAAAGTTTCTGTTCAAACAACTCCTGGCTCTAAAGGTGTATTTGTTGGTTTAAATGCAGGTAAAGGTGTTGTCCAATCTTCTGCTCCTAAGTCAGCAATGACTAAGATGAATATTGGTGGCAGCTCAAAAGGAAAGAAATAATACCCAATCTAAGGATAGTATCCTTAGACCACCTATAGTATGCACACCATTTTGATCGGATGAAGGATTTGCAGTCCTTATTAGGTTCAATTACTTAAACATTTTAAAATATATAATCCATGGCTGCTCTTAAAAGATTAATACAAAATCCTAGTTCTCCTGATAAAAATATTAAAGCTGCAGGAGCAGCTAGATATAAACAATCTACATTTGCTAGACTTTCAGATACAAATGCTTTATCTAGAGATCTTAATGATCAAATTTTATACACTCTTGCTTTAACAGCAGCAGCTACAGGAACACAAGCTATCACTACTAAAAAAGGTGTAGTTAAAATTACCACTTCTAATACAGGTACATTAACAATCACTCTTAGTGACTCTGAGTTACTTTTAGCTGATGTAGATAAATATTTTGTACAAGTTAGTGTAGCTCATGCAAGTATTAACTCTATAGCTACTATTGCACCAATTACTGCAAATGGTAGTATTGCTGTTAGAATTGCTCAGCTTAGTGGAACAACAGCTTGGACCACTGTATATCTTAATTATCAAATAGTTAAAATAGGAGATTAATGGAAATACTTACACGTTTAGGAAGACTTCTTAGAGTTAAAAATACTAAGACTAAATCATTCACTCATGAAAATGATACTTATATTGCTATATGGGTATCTGACTGGGATGGAGCTAACAAACGTTGTATATTATTTACAGATAGAGAAATAACAAGAGCTGAGGAAAGAGCACAAAAAAATGCAGAAGATCTTACTGAAAGAAGTTTGATTTCAAAATTGTTAGATTAATTATATTATATCGGAATATTTCCGGTATATTGCTTATAATTTTACATATAAAAAACCAAAAAACCAATGAGTAGTGTAACTATCGTGGAAAAGTATCCACAAAACAAAAAATCTAGTATTGCAATCCGTCCTTATTTTGATTCTCAAGTAGATAATATGGGACTTCAAAAATACGGATTAAGTCTTTTTGATGGTGCTTTTCATGAAGAGAGTATAGCTTGTTTAGAAATCAATGGTATTAAAAGATACCTTACTGGTTTAAATGAATATGCTCCGGATGTTAAAGCTCTTCCATTGGATGAACAAGAAGCTAAAATTAAACAAATTCGTATTGTAGTTGCTCAGTTAGAAAAAGAACTTGCAGCCAATATGGTGGATCCTGAAGATAAAGATTTTTGGAATAAGATTGTTTTACTTAAACAAAACAATAGTGATTTTTGGGATAAGATAAAAATTAGATGTGGTAATGAACCAGTGCATTTAGAACCTGCTACAGATCCTTATGATCTTATTAGATTATATGCAATTGAAGCTGGTGGTTTTTCAATAGTAGCTAAGTCTTTGGATGAAGCACGTAAAATGCCAACACCTCCTAAATTTTATTTAGATAGATTAGAAGAAAGTGCATCTATTAATACAGAAATTAAAAAACTTAGAAACAAAGCTCTTTCAGAACTTCAAAAGTTATTTGATAAAAATCAGAATAAGTTATTCTATGTTGCTAAGACACTAGACGTAAATGGTGCTCAGTACAAGAAGTCTACTCCAAATGATATCATCTATGATAATATGGATAAGTATATCAACGGTGAAGCCGTAGAAAAGAATAAAAAGAAAACAGCTGAAAGATTTATAGAAGCAGTTAATCTTGATATGGAATCATTAAAGATTAAAGCTTTGGTAAAAGAAAGCCATTATTATAAATATATTTCTACAAAAGCAGATGGATTTATCTATCATATGGCTACCACTACTTTGATGGGCCGTAACCTAACAGATGTAGTGGAGTATTTAAAAAATCCATTGAATGAAGAAATTCTTGTAGATCTTACTAAAAAGATTGAAAAACATTGGAATCAATAAGATATGGCAAAGGACAAAAACTGGATTCAAAAAGCTGTTAATCCTGCTCATAAGGGTTTTTGTACACCAATGACTAAATCTACTTGTACTCCTAAAAGGAAAGCTCTTGCTATGACATTTAAAAAAATGGCTAAAAATAAAAAATAATTTAAAAAATGAGAAGTTATAATACCAAGCCTAAAAAGCCTTATGTACTTCGTAAACCAGCTGGAGATATTGCAG
>Ga0181365_1000058_pt1 | contig 20782 bp, 26 predicted proteins | sample Fa13NDMM110DN_FD_130097 | JGI IMG/M metagenome (GOLD analysis project Ga0181365, IMG submission 130097) | Freshwater viral communities from Lake Michigan, USA - Fa13.ND.MM110.D.N | ecosystem: Environmental > Aquatic > Freshwater > Lake | place: USA: Michigan | collected 2013-09-24
AACTGAAATACTAAATGTAGAGTATAAGAAATACAATTTACAAACAAAAATCTTTACACATTATAAAACACAAAAAACACATTTTGAAAAACATTGGCAGTTTTACGAAGATAAAATAATATATCACGTCAATCCATATACTATAATGGATAATGATGAAAATGTATTGTGTACTGCTACAATAGACTGGAATCCTTGGATTGAGAAGTATGGTAAACCGGGATTGAGTACCAATGTGTTTGAAGTGAACAATCAAAAGTATTTATTATTTCATAGTTATATTAACTTAGAGGAAAATTATTTAAAATACTATGTTGGTTTATTAAAACTGAATGATGATTTAATTCCCATTGGGTATTTTATAGATCCTTTATTTGAATCAAATAAAGAGTATACTGACGATTTGTTACTTGATAGTTTGTGGGAATGGAGAAATACAGAATTGGCAAAGACAGTCAAGTACGAAGTAATATTTCCAATGAGTGTATCGGTGGACGATTCAAACATCAATATTTACAGTGGATTGAATGATTGTAGTGCAGTAAAGATAACTATATCCAGTCAATCTTTTATAGAAACTATTGAAAATTATGAGTTTGTATCGTTTATGAATGATATACACGGCACAATTTTTTATACTAAAGATACCATTTCGTACTTTCGTAATAGTTTCAAAAATTTTGTAAAAGAAGATGATTGGTGCATTGATATAGGTTCAAATATTGGATGTGCTACGAAACCCCTCTTAGATTTAGTTGGTCCCAACGGTAAAGTAATTTGTTTTGAACCGTGTAGTGAATTTATTAATAAATTTAAACAAAATATTGGGTCTGTCAATAATGTAGATTTATATCAATTTGCATGTTCTTCTGAATATTCCAAAAAAAGTTATGCATATCATATAGATAACGGAGGTCTTGTAGATGAAAAGACATTGAACGTAAATGATCATACTTATAGAGTAGATTTTGTAGATATTCCAAGATATAATGCGACCCAAGAACATGTAACTCTTTGTGTAGATACAATCAATTTGTGTGATTTTCTCAATACAAGATATAAAAATCAACTACATAAAATTAAATTCATTAAAATTGATGCCGAGGGATTTGATTGTATTATATTGAACAATATTTCACCAATTTTAAAAGAAATAAAACCTATCATTCAAATTGAGTGTTGGTATGAATTGAATGAAATAATTTTTAATTTGGCAGACTCCATTGGTTATAATGTATACAAAATTAACGGTGTAGAAATTTTGAATAAGACAAATGTAACTTCAAACGATAATAATTTAATTTTAAGACCAAAATAAGTGATTAAACATTCAATTGATTATGAATATTTTAAATAAAACATTTGATAAAATCTATGTTATTGGGTCATTTGCCACTCAAAATAGATATAATGATATTAATAATAAATTAAAAGAAGAACAAATTGATATTGAATGGGTTATTGCACCGAAGAAAAAATATTTTTTACAACAATGGACAGACGATGCTCCAAACTTACGGGGTAATTGGAGTCATCAAAGTGCAATTGAATCTATATTTTTAAAAAGTAAACTAATTGGATTACATAATTTTTTAATATTAGAAGATGATGTAGTTTTTGATGATTATTATATTAACAAATTTCAAACATTCTATTCAACTGTGCCGAAGGATTGGCAAATACTAAATATGGGGTATCATTTTCACTCAAAACAAGTGGAATCAAATATTTATTACAAATTTGATTGCGGATCCAATTTAATAGGAGTACATGCGATGGCTTATAAAAATAATACATTTGATATTATATTAAATGAGATTGATACATGCAAATATCCAATTGATATATTTTTAAACAATAATATTTATAAAAAATTTAATACATACGTTGCCACTGAAAAATTATTTTATCAGTCTTCTTATAGATCGTATGAAGGTGATAAAGATGCAAGTTACAAAAAATATAAAAGTGGAGTTGATAACAAATAATATTTATTCATGTAAATTGAATAAAAAATTCTTTTAGTCTTTTTTCATTGGCAGACATTAAATCTTTATACATCATTCTGCGTTCACCGTCTTTGCCAATTGGCTCAAATACAGTTAATTTATTTTTAAATTCAGTTGGATCTATATAAAAACTTTGACGTAATATAAATTTATTATCATGATTATCTGCGTCAAAAACATAACTATTATTTTTTGAAATTTTAGTTTTTAATACATGCACCAATGATGTATCAATATTTTCTGTGAATGATGGGATATCACTGCAAATCATTTCGGCTCCTGTTGACAATCCTTCATAAAAATAATGACCCCAACTTTCATATAAACTGGTGCATAAGTGTGTATTATGACTATTAAGAAAATATTTTATATCATCCACCGTCTGATATTTATTAATGTGGGTAAAATTTGAATTGGGTCTATATCTATTATCGGGGTCAATTAATGTTATAGGAACAGATTGTTGTAATATCAATTCTGTATTTTTTTGTATTGATCGTCCCATAAAATGTAATAATTTTTTATTCTTGACAATATTTTCATTATAATAATTGGGAGAAACAAATGGTAAACATACGGCATTACAATATGGTTTTAATAGATTTTGAGCATATTTAGATTTGCATACCACATAATCAAATCTATGTAAATTGTTTAATTCGTGCTCACTTACCCATTCTTCATTGATAAAAAATATATTTATTTTAAAATTATTTAAATATACTAAATCAAAATTTTGTATCCATATCCCAACATCTGCTATATCATTTAATTGTAACTTGTCAATGAATGTTATAGATACATTTTCTGTTATGTTTTCATGTACCAATTTTTTTATTAGATTTGCATCGGTTACTATTCCAACTTTATTATCAAAAACTAAAAGTTTCCATCTCATGTGATTATATATATACATATGCACATTTTAAACGAGTTATTTTCAAAGGTTTTTGTAATTACCGTCAATCCTCCAAATGAAAGAGCGTCATATATTTCTGACTATTTTTCTACATTGAATTTGAATTATGATTTGAGGGTTTCTACAAATAAAAGTTTCTTCCATACTCAATACGACGGTAATACTGAAATTAACACATCTGAACAGAGTTTAGCATCTACATATTCCAGTATATTATACGAATGTTTTTATAAACAAATAGAACGAATTGTAATTATAGAAGATGATAATATTTTTGTTGATAGATTTGAAGAAAAATTTGGTATTTTTTATAAAAATCTACCAGATACATGGGATGTTTTGCATCTAGGAAACGACCGTGATTTGAAAGACCAAACAAATGATTGGATAAAACTTGAACATATTAATCAATATGTCGGTAAAGTTAAATTAAAATTTACAACCAATTGTACTATGTTCAACAAATGGACCAATTATAAAATTATTGCGGATAAGATAGTGGACTCAAAGTATCCTATTGATATTATTTTAATTGATTTTTTTCAACGTGATTCTTTAATTGCATATTCTCCAACAACCCCATTAACTAATCAATTATCATCAAGAGAATCGCTACAATCACCCAACACATCTAAAAAACGATTTAATAGTTTAATTAGAAACATATGATTCCTAAAGTTATACATCACATTTGGATTGGGAAGAAAATACTTCCACATGAATATGTAATATTTTTACAAAAATGGAAATTATTATATCCAGATTATAATTTTATATATTGGAATGATATGTTAGTAGAATCGTCTGGCATTTTGTCTGATGACATTAAACAATACTATTATTCTAATTGTAATATTGCATTGAAATCGGATTTACTTCGGTTTAAGATTTTGGAAAAATATGGTGGAATATATATAGATGTAGATACGGAACCATTAAAAAAAATGCCGGATGAGATATGTAATTTTAATTTCTTCTCCGGATATCAGCCCAATAATCAGGTTGCAATAGGTATCATGGGATCAAAAATATACGAACCATTAGTAAGTAAATATATCGCGGATGTATTGAAAAATATACCAAATTATACAGATGATTTAGGAAATATAAGCGAACATATTCAACCAATAAGTGGGCCTGAATTTTTTACACAATATCTCACTCCGCATATTAATAATAGTATATATAAATTTTTTGAACCCAAGTATTTTTATCCATATTCATGGATTCAACTAAACCGCCGATATGAAAATTTTAATTTAACTTCACCCGATTCATATTCAGTGCATCATTGGGGGAAAAACTGGTAATAATTATGAGCATCTTAAATAAATTCTTTGATAAGATATATGTCATAACATGTCTTAATTTAATAGACCGACATGACTATATAAAAAATCATTTCAATTCATTAAATTTAAAATTTGAATTCAAACCATCCGTTTTACCTAAATTTTTATCCGATGAAAAAATTACAAAAACAGAAAAAAGTTTGGTATTAGGACATGCAAACTGTATTATTGATGCAAAATTAAATAACTATAAACGTATTCTTATTTGTGAGGACGATGTTGAATTTGTCTCAAACATCGAATCTCAATTTGAAACGTTTATAAATATACTTCCACCAGACTGGCATTTTTTACAAATGGGTAATTATTTTTGTAGTAATACTGAATGGTTAAAACGAACTAAAATTGGTGAAAATCTATACAAGTTCAGATTTGGAACCGGATCACATTGTATCGGAGTGAACAATACTGCATATGATTCTATAATTGAATCATTAACATCCTTCAACAATCCATCAGATTTTTCCTATTATAAGTTATACAATCAGATGAATTGTTATTGTCCGGAATTGTTTTTTGCGGATCAGCTTTCCAAATCTGGTATCTCTGTAAATGAAAATCTTTTAAAATATATTTTTGAAAGCACCGTAAAACATACATCTGAAATATGAGCGTGGGTTTATATAGTTATGCAACCGACGATTTGAATTCCGATATCAAATTGTATCAGAAAAAAGTATTCAATTCATTTGATTTGAATATCCAACAGATTATTTTGGAAAGACAGACGCCGTTGCACGTCAGTCATCCATATAATTACAATTCTCATGCAGATGCTTTAACCCATATTATTAAAACTTCTCTCGAAGATTATATCATATTTTTTGATATTGATTGTATCCCATTAACGCGAGATTTCTATAATATTATTTGCGATGATATTTATAATGACACTTTAAGCGGTGCAGTTGGATGTGCAAATCATAAAGATATAAATAAATTATATATCCACCCATGTTTTATGGGATTTTCAAAAAAACTTTATATTGAATGTGGATGCCCGTCTTTTAGAGAATATTTAGTTGGCGATGTAGGACAAATATTTACCGATGTATGTATATCTCAACATAAGAAATTAAAATATTGGAATGTAACTGATAGCAATGATAAAATATGGGATTTAACCCCTTTACAACAAAAATTTGGTCACGGGACTATATTTGAGAACATGATATATCACCAATTTGAAATACGAAATCCAAATCAACATGATTTATTTATTAAAAAATGCAAAGATATAATCAATTAACATGTTTTAAAATTATTAAAAAATTAAACTGACATTATTGATAATTAGACAATATTTATATATATGCCTAAAACTATAATAAACGAAAATGAACTGGGTGATAGAATGATGACGGGTCAATCTTTCACTCAAGGAGGAGGTATAGGAAGTACTGGATATGATACATACAGTTCCCCAGATGTTTCTCAAAACCCCAATTCATTCAAATATACTCCATCTATAGCCGGTTCTGCAAGTGATATTACACTAAAAACCCCAGATGATTATAACGGTAAATCCACATACGATCCCAAACAATATGAACAGGATGTGGATGTTATCAAAGATAAAGTTACCCCAGACGAAATTATGGCGGGATTACAGTATATTTTAAAACGTATGGTATTTAAAAGAAAGGACGTTGCAAAAGAGATAGTTGTACGTTGTTTGAAAAAAGATCCAAAATATTTTAGTAAATTGCATATGTTAAACATTGACGGTGATAATGATGATATAGTGAGTCCTTCATTTACTGCCCCACAATCAGTATCTCAACCATATAGTTTAAAAGCTACACCACAAGAAGAAGCTGTAGATTATAGAACTCCCCAAGAAAAAGAAATTGGTAAAATAATCCGAGAAATGGCTCAAGCTAAACATGAAAAAAGATACCCAAAATCATAAGTTCCCCCAGAAGTTGCATGGAGATTGGGATTTGATTGGGCAACAACAACCGAAGCCAAATGATCCTATATTAAAACAGTCTGCAATGAAAGGTCGTCGGTGGACAATTGATTATGGATATGATAGTGGAAAAACGTTTTCAAAATTAAAAGAAAGGTTTGCTATGGCTAATAATGATACATATGTTGATACTGATCACAATGATTGGGATATATCTTATAACGAATTTTATGAACATCTATTGAAAGAAGATAAATTAAAAACGTTGGGTCTATCAGATGAACCTACAAGTTTGGAAATTGATGTGGATCCGATTGTAAATACAAGTATAGAAATTGATGTACCGGAACCAGAATATGATGATTTAATGGAAGCTGTTCTTGCTGAAAAAAAGAAAAAAGGAAAACGCAAACGTAAACCAAAACCAACCAATCCGTCTCTTTGGTCACGGGCATTGTCATCGGCTAGATCCAAATTTGATATATATCCTAGTGCCTATGCTAATTCTTGGGCGTCTAAATGGTATAAGAAACATGGTGGTAAATGGAGAATGGGATAATATATGAATGATCCTCGTGATATTTTAGAACAACAACTTCTTCAAAAGATTGAAGAAGTATATGCCAATAGTGGATTGGGTAAATGGTTTGGTAAAGGTGGTGGTGGCAGTTCCTCTGGTGGAGGTTGGGATAGATACAATACTTCGGGCAAGAAGATTGGTAAATGTGGTGATGCTGCCAAAGGAAGTAGTTATAGTGCGTGTTTGGGAAAAAAGTATGTTGCTAGATTACGTTCTAAAAATGGTAAAAAGGCAGTTGCTAACTGGGTAAAGCGAAAGAAAGCTGCTCAAAACAAACATGGTAGAGGAAAAAAAGGAAGTTCATCAAAGGGTAACTCTCCAATTGCTGTAAAATATACCAACGAAGAAATTATGGATAAATTGAGTAACAACAAAAATTTACAAGAAATGAACTATACAGGAGCCGTTGGTATCCATGAATTTATGGCATTCTATAATAAAGCAACCGCCGAAGAAGAAAAACAAATGCAACATTGTATGCAAAACAACAACGTTGAGTGTGTGAAATCTTTGATAACTAGAGTAACCGGAATGGAAATGGATAAAATCAAAGAAACAAACGACGGTGACAAAAAAATTATGAGAACGCCTGAATTGTCTGTTGGATATACCAAAGCTTTGACGAAGCCAGAATCTCTGAAAGAAACTACCGATACATACGGTGAATATGTAAAAATAGCCAACAAAGTCATTGAAAAATTAAAACGTATTCAAGCCGCAGGCAAATCCAAATCTGATATCAAGGATATTGTGACAAAGAGTACAGTAGATTCAATATTGATTGGGTTGGGTGACAGACATCCAGAAATAACTCAACAATTGGAGAATTTATTAAAGTCGGCCTTTACTTGGCAAGATCTAGTTCGTATTCACGGAAAAAAAAGAATAGATATGAATAATTGGATAGATACTTCTATCAACGAAAAATTGCACGAAGGTTCATCTTCCAACGGTATTAATTCATCCACGGATGGGGACAATTATAATTTCAGAAAATATAAATCGGATAATGCAAAGTTTGGTGCGAATCATATGGTAAAAAAGATGAGTCGTTCGCAATTGAAAGAAATGTTGAGACAGAAAATTGTCTCTAAAAAACAAGAAAATTTGAGTGAAGGTTGGAAAGATTTAGCGGCGGCGGCGGCTATTGGTTTGGGTTCATTGACTGGTACATCTGCGGCTGATAATGCACCCACTGCTAAAATTACACAAACCGTACCCAAGACGGGCGAATCATCTTTATTAAATAAAAAGACAAGTGATTATATTGCTCATTGGGAAGGTAGTAAAGATTTAGTTTATAAAGACAGCGAAGGAAAACCAACAATTGGTATTGGACATTATTTAAATAATTCTCAAGAAGATAAAAACTTATTTAAAACGTTATTTGGTGACTCAATTGATTATGATAAAATATTAAACGGTCAACAAAAGTTATCATCCAATCAAATTGAAAAACTATTCAATGTAGATGTTAAAATTAAAGAAAAATTAGCAGCTAAAAAGATTGGTAACTTTATTAGTCTACCAGTATCAGTAAAAAATGCTATTATAAATGCTTTATATAGAGGTGATTTGGGACCAAAGACAATTGCATTTATGAATAGTGGCAATTGGAATTTGGTAGCCAAAGAATATTTGAATCATAAAAATGCAAAAAGTGGTCCCGAACAAATTAAGAGACGAATGAATACAAATGCGTTGGCATTTGCACAATTTGCAAAGGATAAAGTGTAATATGGAAGAATATCCAACTATAGATAGTGGAATGTTTGGTGCTATGTCTATGCAAAGACCCACTACAACTAAAGTTCTTGATTTTGATCCAGTTGCATTGATGGCAAAACGAAAGCAACAACAAGACAATCCACACAATCCAACTGTAATGGAATATGACGGTGAAGATATATTAGAATTGCAAAACTTTTGTCAATCACATGGTATTTTGGGATTCAATTGTGGTCGTATGAGTCCCAAATCTGCGTTGCGTATGTTGAAAAGTCGTATGGGAGTACCCCTAGACGACAATATATCAAATGGTAGCAAAAAACAAATCTTACACGGTTAAGATTTCCATTGAGCGATTGGAACTCTCAGCCAATTTTGATTGGTATAGATATAGATAAAATTGTTATCAATTCTCATTTCTCCTACACTTCCTACACTAGAAGAACTGATTGGAGCAGATCCAGTATTGTTTATAGACAAATAAGAAAATGAACCGGTTGATACGGTTGCATAATTAAGTGATGCAGTGGTTTGTACATATAAATTACTTGCACTAACTACACTTCCACTAAAATAACTACTACTGACACTATTATTGGAACCACTTAGTAAAGCGTCTTTTACAGATTGTCCAATATATTGATATACCGTTGCATATAGTCTACCGGTTGAAATTGGAGTAGAAGTAAATTGTACTACTCCCGTTTTATAATCAAATGCATATGGAATAGTATTTGGATTAACATAACCAAATGTAGATCCATTGGAAGAAGTAAATAGTGTTATATTATATCCCGTAGAACCACCGTTTATTGTGGCGTCTGTTACGCTACCACCCAGTGATGGAATTGAATATTTTGGGCTGATGAAATTGGTTTGTTGTCCATCATCAATTGTTTGGCTACCAACGCCAGATGTTGATCCTGATGGAGATAAAAAATACCACACTGAATTTGCGGTTGCTGTGTTATTTGCCACGGTTAGTGGAAATCTATACCAGAATTTTATACTTCCACTTGATATTATATCGCCTGGATTGGTACTGGATGAATATGGCAAATTTGATGATGGTATCAAACCAGTTTGTGACCATATTTCGCCAGAATCCATTTGGATTGTAGATGTAAATGCTTCTTGAGAATCGCCCAAGTCAGTACTTGTGTATCTACGACCAACAATCAATCTAGCTACTTTTGTTAAAAGATCAAATGCCATATTTTATGAGAGTTTTTCTATTTTAATACTTGTCAATGGAACGGTGGACGAACCATTGTATCTCACCAACACATAAACTTCATCTTTGGATGTGTTTGTATTATCCAATACTACTCCATCGGCAGTTCTCATTGGAAATACAATTACACCGGAACTAACACTTGCACCGGTACCGTTGTTTCCATAAAGATCAATATTTGAACTGAATGGATTGGTTCCACTTGTGGTTAGATCTGATGTGGTTATATTGGAAGTTATCAAATTTTGCCCGGTATTTGATACATCATATAATCTACAATTTGAATATACATTTGAATTACCGCTTTCAAATATCAATGCAATTGCCATACCGGCAGAAGTTGAATCCCATCCAACCAATGTTGTGTTTCCTGCCACGGTAATTTGTAATTTATTTACAACTACAGACGATTTAAAATGTCTTATATAATATTTGTAAGTGGTTCCAAAACCACTTGGATACCAATATCTATATGTACCACCCGGATCAACCAAATAACTGGGTTTAACTTGTAAACTACTGGTTGGTAAATATGACGAACTATTTACATAACTACCGGACCAAGTTAATATGTTATTGGCGAGTATTAATCTATATGCTTCGTCCAAAAATTGTTCTGTAATTGCACCGGGATTCAACGATTGTGATCCAAATGTAAGTGATGCGGTTGTATATCCATCGGGTCTACCATAATATAACAAACTACCACTTGATGATGGTTGACCAAATGATCCTGCTGTGTGAATGTTTACTGCTTGACTACCTATGGTTGTGCCGCTACCGGCTCTATTATTGGTTGTATTGGTTAAAGTGAATGTGGATATAGATGCTCCTGTTTGTGCAACAGTATTTGTCGTGCCTGCCGCACCCATTGTTACATCAAATACAATTACGTCTGATTCAAATGGATATGATCCAACTGTTCTGGTTGTTATATAATCAGATGATTTAACGACTCCGGTTGTTTGTATTGTTGGATTTGTAGTGAGCGTGGTAGAATTTGCCGTAACAAGTCCCAAATTATTGGTTGGTACATTTACAGTAGATACAGTGCCGTTGACGTACAACGGATTGAATGCGCCACTTGCTGTCACTGTATATCTATAAGTAGAACCACTTGTTAAATAAGGTGCTCCGCTTAAACTTCTTGAAATGGCAGTAGATGCTGTGATTGTACTATTTGGCGACGTTATAGTATTAGTTGCAAAGCTTGCATCGGTAAGAGGAGTGTAATAAACTGTCGTATTTGTACCTGTATAGAATGTATAAGGAGAACTACCAGAGTTCAAACCAACGCTGCCTGTAAATCCATATATACCACTACTACTAACAGATGCTAAACTTATACTATTTGTTAAATTGGATCCTGTGAAATTGTTAAAATAACCATCTTGGTATACTGAGGGTATGACGGCGGTATTTGCCGAAGGTATTGAATTTAAAGCTATTGGAGATGCAACCGTTGGTGCCGATGTATTTATGGATGCTTGTGTCAATAATACAGATGCGGTATTTGTATAATTGACAGTTCCTACACTACTTGATGCAAATGTTATTGTAAATGAACCACTCAAACGGACAGTAGTAACATTTCCATTGGTCAGTGAACCCAAACCAAATGCACTAGAACCCAAACTTGAACTTACGGTAGTAGATCCGCCGGTGGTACTACCATAAGAAAGATAATTTGTACCACCTCTAAAAGTGAATCCACTAAATACCGTAGATCCTACAGTTGACCATCCAAGTGGTTGTAAATAATTTATATTTGTGTTGGTGGACCCGGTAGGCACTCGTCCGTTGATTGTAACGGTTGATCCAAGCGTACTTGTTGTAGTAATACTTGCAAAAGTTTTTGTATTTGGTGCTGGTGTAGGATAACTTGAACTAAATGCACCAGCAAAAAATCTTAATATATCACTGACATTTGTATCTGTGTTCCAAGTTGAAAAATATGAACCAATCAACGATGTTCCCCAAGGATAACTGTCATTGGGAACGCCAACATTGACATTTGATGATGATAATCTTCCATTTAATTGAAAACTGCTTGATCCATTTTGTATAGTTACACTGCTTTGAGTCGCAACTGTTAATATTTGTGTATCGGATATACTAGCACTGATGCCATTATTATTAACAGTTACACTGGTTTGTGAATTTGGACTTGTTATTGCGTTACTGCTTACATTCGCAACATATGATGCAGTTAAAGCAAAACTGGCCGAAGTTGCATATGAAGATGATACTGACAAACTTGCACTAGTTGCAGTTAAAGCAAAACTTGCACTAGTTGCATATGAAGATGATACTGAAAAACTGGCCGAAGTTATGGATCCTGATAAATTTACAGCAGCAAATCCCCTCAAACTGCCAGTAGAATCGGTTCCAATAATAAAATTTGTGCCTGAAACGTATGTTTCAACATATGCAGTATTACTAGAATTTCTCTGTGAAAATCTTATTGCCAATGAATCTGGTTGTGCCATATAATATAAATATAAACTATGCTCTCAATTCTCCGATATTTATATAAAGTCTTAATGTTAATCGTTGAATTTTTTAATATATAAGAAATTGATATGCATTTATTATATGGTATTATTGTATTAGAAATCCATATATATACTCATATGAACAAATATTACATAGTAGACACAACACTTGGAGCCAAACCGCTTATTTTTGAAAATATAGAACAATTAATTTCACATCTTGAGGGAACCGTTCAACGAAAGTTTCGTCAAACACGTAAACAATACATGCAAAATCTTATAGATTTGGGTTATGGTTATGATGATTCGCCTGGAAAAGTATTCACTCAATCATTAAGTGAATATTTTAACATTGGAGTTGTCAATGGTAATTCGTTTAAAAAGTGTAATATCCACGAAGTGAATCAATATTCCAAATACCGAACCGAAATGGGTGATTAAAATATCGCATGATAAATTTGGATATAAAATGGAGTGATCCATATGAACATGAAGGTAAGAATGGAGCAATACAATGGCGTCGGCATTGGCTGATACCCCCACCATGCAGATCACAATTTTTTGAATATTGGAAGAGTCGTGGGTTTGAACTCAAGGACAAGGGATATGGCGTAACCAAACAGAATGATGATTGGTTTTTGCTTGAAACCAAATTGTCTCCGAATGGATTCAATAAACTATCAGAACAAACCATTAACAAAGAAAGCGATTCCCCCCTAGTGCCAGTGAGTTTAAAACACACAAATGGGTTGCGTCCGTGGCAAATTGAGGCGGTATCAAAATTATGTGCTTCCATTAACAAATGGGGATCTGCAATAGATGGTAGCGATGTCGGCGTAGGCAAAACATATAATGCTTGTGGTGTTGTTCGTGAATTGGACATGGACATTTTGGTTGTATGTCCCAAAGCAGTTATGGAAAGTTGGAGACGTGTTATCAAAAACCATTTTAAAATGAATCATAAATTGGTTGGTATTATCAATTATGAATTATTGCGTGTGGGTAGAAAAGACAGTAATATTGCATCATATGTAAAACGTAGGGATACTAGACGCAATGAATTTGTGTGGAAAATTCCAAAATCCACTCTGATTATATGGGACGAAAGTCAAAAACTCAAAGGGGCAAATACAAAAAACAGTGAAACTTGTATGGCTGCATTAAAACAAGGATACAAAATGTTATTTTGCAGTGCTACTAACGCGACCAATCCACTTGAGTTAAAAACGGTTGGAACGGCTATCAAATTGTTTGAAAATAACAAACAATATTATACTTGGTTATATAATCATGGTGTTACCAAAGGACGATTTGGATTACAATTTGATGGTAACAAAGAAGTATTAAAGAAATTACATACTGACATATTTGAACATAGAGGAGTTAGATTGAGTCGTGATACAATACCAAACTTTCCTGAAAGTCAAATCATAGCTGAATGTTATGATATGGAAGAAGAAACAAAAAATAAGATTAACAAAATTTACAGTGAAATGGAGAGTGAGTTAAACAAACTCAAGAAACGTATCAAAGAAAATAAGAAAGAAAATCAATTAACTGCAATTTTACGTGCGCGGCAAAAAGTTGAATTGTTGAAAGTACCTTTATTTGTAGAAATGATAGAAGAAGGTATTGAAAACGGAATGAGTATAGTTGTTTTTTTAAATTTTACTGAAACAATTGACGCTTTATCCGAAAGATTAAACACCAAATGTATTGTAAATGGTGATCCTAAATATATTAAATTCCGTCAACAAAACATTGATGATTTTCAATCAGATAAACAGAGAGTGATATTAATAAATATACAGGCCGGAGGTTCAGGATTGTCATTGCATGATTTGAATGGTAATTATCCTCGTATGTCTATAATATCTCCATCGTATAGTGCGGTTTTAATGCGACAATCCACAGGTCGTATTTGGAGAGATAGTGCCAAGAGTAAATCCATTCAAAAGATTATATTTGCGAGTGGCACGGTTGAAGAAAAAGTTTGTGAAAGTGTCAAACAGAAATTGGAAAATATGGATACATTAAATGATGGGGATTTTGAAATAAACAACACCAAAAATAAATTTTAAAAACTATGAAAAATGTATTTGTTAAATGTGGAAAATGGACACAGATTGTGTCAGTAGACGAAACGATATTTGAAGAATATAAAATTGAAGCGTGTACTCAATCTATAGAATCACAATTTAAAAAAGGTGGTGCTAATATAACTGCATTTATGCAATGTTCGGATATTTTAAAGAACAATTCTGTCAGTAAAAAGTTTAGTATATATAATACATACAAAATATTGATAAATGCAGGTTTTCATGGCAAAGCATCAATATTAAGAAAGATATGTTTATCAGATAATGATGTAGATTTATTTGACGAACCACTTAAAGGATAATAATATGAGTTTAGACACCACAGATATCAATGTGTTATTGACAAAACTGAATGAAATGCAGGATGAAATAACCCGATTGAAGTTATTGGAACGTGATATAAAAGAAATAAAAGAACTAAACAGTATAGGTGAAGATGTAGCTAAAGAAATTGCAAATGAGGTAAAACAATTAAACGAAAATGGTATAGTAATACCGTTTTTAGAAAAACAAGCAGACCCATATCTATATCCCAGACGAGGATTTCATGGTAGATATACAAGACCTATATTAGAAAGCGAAGTATTAGACGCACTTAATTCAACGCCGTCTGCCAGACAAGCAGCAAAGAAATTGGGTGTTCATTATGATACATACAAAAAATATGCAAAAATGTATGGTGTTCATAAAACATGTCCTCCTAGCGAAAGAAAGAAAACTATAAGAACTGGACCTGTAAGTCCATTTGGTGGAAAATATAAAATCACTGATTTAGTAAATGGAAAACACAAAGATTTTCCTATACATCGTCTCAAAGACAAATTGATACGTGCTGACATGAAAAAAGCCGAATGTGAGATGTGTGGATATAAAGAACGAAGAATTACTGATGGTAAAATACCTTTGTTGTTGAATTTTGATGATGGTGATATAACAAACCGACTTCTTGAAAATCTAAGAGTATATTGTTTCAATTGTACATTCAATTGTGGACGTGGATATATAAAAAGAGGCACAGTTCATTATAATATGGATCCCGATGTTATGCAAGGCGCAAAAAAACCAATCAAAGCGAGACATTGAGCATATATACCAATATTTATATTGTATGAACTATAAACATCTTATATCCGAAAACAAGGTAATGATTAGTTTTAATGTTGCTAGAAAAATTGCACCTGAAAAACTTAAATCTATAGAAGATAAAGTAAAGAAAACTTGTAAAAAAGGATCTGATTATAATAAATTGTTTGAAAAAGAAGTATTGAAACAAACCAAAAAAACTTTAAAGGTCAATGATATACCAGGTTTGATGGACATTGAAGATGGAGTCAGAGCCAAAATTCCTAAAAATATGGGAATCTTCAAAGATGAAAAGAAAGTGATGCTTTTAAATTTTCTAGGTACAAGCATCGCAAAAAAGATGTTGAATCAAAAATTAAAGAAAGATGAAATTTGTTTCGTATTATTGACAATTCTTGGATTTTTGGGACTAACAGACACAGATTTCAGAGATTTTCATAAAAGAAATTCACCAGAAACTTCGTTGGATGAAACAGAAGACGATGATGATGACGATGAAGATGGTGAAACTCCTGAATTTTAATATATAATAAATTGTATTTTTACTACGAATGATATAATGTTATGGAAGACAATAAAAATGTTATGGAAATATTGAATATAAATGGCGCGGCTAAATTTATTGATAATAATAAAACTGTATTTATCACAGGTGTAACTGGGCAAGACGGATCTCATATGGTAGATTATCTGTTGAAAAATACAGATTATATGATTTTTGGTGGAGCCAGAAGACTTAGTATCAAAAATCACGAAAACATAAAACATCTTGAAAAAGAACCAAGATTCAAATTGGTAAATTTTGATTTGAGCGATGCACATGCCATCAATAGTATTGTCAAAGATTTACGAATTGACTATTTTATCAATTTAGCTGCTCAAAGTTATGTTGGTTCGTCTTGGGATTTTCCGGTTCAAACATGGGAATGCAATACAACCGGAGTAATTCATATATTAGAAGCAATTCGCCAACATCGTCCCAATTGTCGTTTTTATAATGCCGGGTCTTCGGAAGAACATGGAAATGTAGCATATGTTCCACAAGACGAAAATCATCCATGTCGCCCTCGTAGTCCATATGGAGCCAGTAAAGCTGCTGCGCGTCATTTGGTCAAGGTATATCGTGAAAGCTATAATTTATATGCTATACAGGGTTTATTGTTTAATCATGAAGGTACTCGTCGTGGAGAAGAATTTGTTACTCGTAAAATAACCAAGGGAGTTGCTAGAATCAAAAAGGCATTGGTTGAAAATAAAAACTTTGACAGCATTGAATTGGGAGATGTAGAATCCAAACGTGATAGGAGTGACGAAGAAGATATTGTTGATGGTATTTGGAGAATGATTAATCAAGAGACATATCACACTGATGTTGTAGTCAAAAACTTGAAGGAATATGTACTTTCAAGTAATGAAACCCACACCATCAAGGAGTTTGTGGAACTCGCATTCAAGTATGCTGGTATTGAAGGCACATGGCACGGCAACGGTACAGGTATGGAATTCAGTATCAGCGCATCTGCTGCTATGAAATATCAACCAGTCAATAGTGTATTGGTTAAGATAAATACCAAGTTTTATAGACCTGCCGAAGTGGATTTATTGCTCGGCAATAGTAACTTGGCCAGACAAGAATTGCAATGGTCACCAAAAATATCATTTAATCAATTGGTTGAAAAGATGATTAGAAATGACCTGAAATTAGAAGGACTGTTATGAATAATGTAATAAAATTTAAACAACCATCATTTTTATATAAATTATATTGGTATATCAAACGTAAAATTACTAATACTGGACCACATGGTAAATACTGTGGATGTAAAAAATGGGGAAGTTATATTGGATTGGGGTGTGGGACTGCTACGTATAAATGTAAATTAACAGTACATGGTTCAATCACAGACAAAAAATAAAAACAATATGAGTGACAGTTATACATTATACAACGAAACTGTGATGGATCATTTTATTAACCCACGTAATATGGGTGATGTGAAAGATGCTGATGCAGTTGGTGAAGTAGGTGCCGCAGCCTGTGGTGATATCATGAAAATCAGTCTTAAGATTGATGAAAGTACCGGAACAATTACTGACGCCCGCTTCAAAACTTTTGGTTGTGGTAGTGCTATTGCTGCTAGTAGTATGGCAACAGAACTCATCAAAGGACGAACCATAGAAGACTTAGAAAAAAACTTTGATAATCAACAAATTGTAGATGCATTGGGTGGACTCCCGCCCGTGAAAATTCACTGTTCAGTTTTGGCCAGTGAAGCACTTAATGCAGCATTGGAAGATTATAAAAAAAGAAAAGGAATAAAATAAGTTATGAATAGAAATACATTTTTGAAAAAATGCATGGCATTTGTAGGAATCGCCACAGCAACAGCAGCAGTAACTACATTAAAATCAGAAGCACCAACGCCAATACAACCACCAATAGATGGTTTAATTAAAATAAATCAATTACATATTACAGACGGCAAATCTACGTATGAATTGATTGTTGAAAATGATTCATTGCAAATCAGAAAAGTTAAAACTGAAGAAGAAAAACTTGCTGAAGAATTAAAACGTTCTCAAACTCCGTATTGTATATCTGGTATAACCTCCTGTTACAGTAAACCAACTAGTTATATATTTACATTATAAAAGTTGACAATAGTATCCCGATTGTGAATAATTAAAAAATCAAGTGTAAATTAATCTTTTTAAAGAGGGAATTGAAGAATTTTTCAATTCCTTTTTTTGTTACTCTTTGGCGATTAGTGTCTCGTTTGTAACAATCAATAATATCTTGATTTATTTCAATTTCGGTTTCGTTGATGATAGTGGTGATTAATTTTTGGCGCATAAAAAGAAAAACTCCCGATGAATATATATTTCATCGGGAGTTTTGTGTTGATTAATTTTAACGATTAATCAAAAAATGTCGCCAATCAATGTGTTTCGCTTCCTTAATCAAGGCATACACTGGAACTGGTTGAGGTGTTGTTGGATTTTTCAACAGCTTCAATCCAATTTCTGAATTAAGACTATTTCCCTTCTTGGAGTTTACGTCTTTTGTACATCCAACCATATTAGTCCAGTTGTCAGGTCCACCGCGACTACGAGGAATGACATGATCAATAGTAAATTCTTCGCGGGACAACTTCTTACCAGTATATTGGCAACGTCCGTCGTCACGCTTGTAGATTGCATCTTTTGAAGGTTTTCCTTTGAAATACTTAATCGGCATCTTTGAGAAATTCGTCGCAATGATGACAGTGGGTACACGAACTGTCATTCTGGGACTGTTGATGGTCAAGTCCCAATTACGAATTGGCAATTTGATCCATTCACTCCAAGGCACAGGATTCATGCTTTTTGCTTCGGAGAGATCGGGTTCGCCATTATCAAGAACATTGTAATCAATGTCAAGTGCCATTGAGGTTGGCTTGCCGCCGCCTTCACCACCACATAGATCCACAATGGCGTTTTTGACGGATTTCCATCCAATCGGTTGCCAATTTGAATTTAGGTTTAAACAGATTAATTTATTTGCGATATTTTCCATACTGTAAACATAACTATACAGTATTTTTTAGAAAAAGTCAAGTGATTTTAAAAATCAGAGGATTTCGTCAACTAATCCATATTTTAATGCTTCTTTTGCATCTAAATATAGATCGTGTTTGAGAATATCATCCAATTCACTTTCCTTAAATTTTGTTTTGGACAAATAAATTTGTTTGATTTTATTCATAACCAACTCCAAATTTTTAAATTCATCTTGAAGTTCACCAAAATTTCCCCAAAAAGATGAACGAACGGAATGAATGAGCATAAATGCGTTTTTGCCCATATATCTTTTATGTCCCACTACGCTGAGTAATGTAGCAGCACTTGCAACTGAACCTTCAACTCTGGTGTGTATTGGTATTTTACTATTTAAAATACGATCAACTGTGCTCATGGCAGGAAAAACGTCTCCACCATCACTAGAAATATATAAATCTATTACCGGGGAATCTGATAGATTATATTGACTTTTTAATATACTGAGAGTTCTTGATACTTCACTTATTTGTCTATTTAAATTAAAAATACTTTCTCTTGTAACGTCGTCATAGAAATATATTTCATTTGTGATTGGACTAAAAGTGGCACCAGAATCTTTTCTTTCAACAGAGGATTCATCCGTTTCTGCTGAAAGCACTACATAGCGATTTTTTTTGGTCATAGCATTGAGTGTCGTCACTGTATAAATATACTTGATTGATGTAATAACCGTCTTTTATTTTATCAATGCACATAAATCTGTGCTCTTCGTCACACATACACATCATGCCTACACGATTGTTGAAAATTCTAGCTTGGGTATCACAATATTTACAATATGCTTTCATACGATATAAAATATCATATCACATATTGTTTAAACAATCAATACCGACTATGTAACATCAATGTTACACGTTAGAACAAATCGGTGCCATCTACTGTGATTGCATACAACATTATACCTAAATATCTGGTATCTTCTGCCGGTGTAGAATGCAATCTTTCTAAATTGCCAAATATTCTATTTGACGATTTCATATTTTCCAAACATATATTTATTACTACATTTGGCATTATTTCAAACTTCATGCCGTTTAGATATAGTACATTTGGAATTGAACTATAAACTCTGAAATTTATTTTTGTAAGATTTTCTATTGATGCACTAAATCTTTGTTGTGTCCATAAGAATTTTTGATTTGATGATGATACTGTTTCCAAGTCATACATACCATCAATCATATCAAAAAATTTGAACTTGCTTTCTAAATCATATCCCTGATATTGAATCCTCATAAAATTTTTGATAACCATCTTCTATTGTTGCAAAAAAATCTCCACTATGATACATTTCTTCAGAAATTTCAGTGTCACTTTTTAAATAGTATGGATTTATTGATTTCAATGTAAATCCCTTTCCATTTTCATCTTTTATATATCCAACAAAAACGACACTAAATAGTTTATTATCAAGTACATCATCAAATTCTTTATACACATCATCATGAATATATACAATATCCTCTTCACTCCATTTATTATCTATACGAGGACATACACACAATTTATATTCACCCTCCACTAACGCTTTAAATACGAATGCGTTTGGTTTTGTCAATTCAATCATAATTCACCACCCATAAATTTGTTGTATTGTTTAATATACGCACGAATGTTATCCGCGCCTACAGTATTCATGCTGTGAACCACAAACTCAGGATGTTTAACATTCGCCTTCATACATTCATTACACAACAACTTGGCACAATCATAACCAGTCTTTTCGGTCAGATTATCATAATCAATAGCACCACCATGATTCATGCTA
>Ga0181365_1000062_pt1 | contig 20342 bp, 29 predicted proteins | sample Fa13NDMM110DN_FD_130097 | JGI IMG/M metagenome (GOLD analysis project Ga0181365, IMG submission 130097) | Freshwater viral communities from Lake Michigan, USA - Fa13.ND.MM110.D.N | ecosystem: Environmental > Aquatic > Freshwater > Lake | place: USA: Michigan | collected 2013-09-24
GGCGGGCCTTTTCTTTGGCTTCGTTCCTGGCGGCCTGGCTGGCTGGGGTAGGGGTAAGGCAGCCTGCCCACCCTGAACGGCCCGCAGCGGGCCAGCCAGCGGCCTGCATAGGCCAGCCAGCGGGCGGCCTTGGGCGTTTGTCCCTGGCTGCAGTTGTATGGATAACGCGCTATCAGCCGAATGGCTTGCCGATGCCCAGGCCATTGTTCAGGAGATCGGGCAAACTGTTACGATCAACGGGACGCAATACCTGGCTGCGGTTGGCGATCCTGCGCTGACTCAATCGTTCGGCGCTGGCGGCCTGTCGGATACTATCAGCGTTGTGGTAAAAGTTCCTGCCACTAACGCCGCGCTGGCGGCGAAGCCTTATATGCAAATAGGTAAAACTATTACCTTTGACGGGCGCAGCCTGCGCGTTGTCGGCTTCAGCCTAAAGCCTGGAACGGCCTGGCTTCAAATGACAACGCAGGACGCTGATCAGTTCCGATGAGTAGTATCAGCCCGCTGACAAAAGGCCAGGGCGCTATATCTGTTCAAATGGATACGGCAAAGCAGCAGATACTTTCGGAACAATTCAAGGCTTACGCTGAATATACCAGCCAGGCGCTTGTCGATCTGGTCAAAGAAGAAGCCGCGCTTACTTGTCGGGAAGCGATGATTTATTCCCCTTCGCTTGATCTATCGGGCGGGCGCGGGGATACGAAGGCAGCCGAAACCGCAGGCGATCAAGCGGTTGCCGCCGATATCCGTTCCGTTATTGTTTCGGATAACAAAAGCCTGGCGGCTTCAGTCAGCCCTGCAACGGGCAGCGGCGCGAAGTTCGCTAAATGGAAGCAAGGCAAACGCCCGAAATCTGGCGGCAGTATAATTCAAAAGATTTATGACGATCAAGATTTCGCGCGGGCATATTCGCGCGCCAGAAACTTGTTTATAAATCGAGCCTTTAACCTGGTCGGCCCTGGCGGCATAAAAGAGGAACACGAAAGGGAACGCCGTTTTTATCGAGGACGCATCAGGCGCAACGGCGGGCCATCAACTAAACTTTCCGCAGGCAGCCAGAAGATCGCAAACGAAAGCGCGATTAAATCATATATTAAGACCAGGCAAAAGCGCGTTGGATTTATGAAGGCAGGCTGGTTCGCTGCTATCAATAAACTTGGAGCGCCCAAAATCAACGGCGTTAGAAAAAACTTCGGCATCAAGGGACTGCCTGCCTGGATCAAGCGCCACGCCGCAAGCCACGGGCAGGTTAGCATTGTGGGCGGGGAACTTGCCGCTTCGGGCAAACTTTCGGGCGGCGATCGGCGGCTTAACATTATTGTTAAAAACGATCTGGGTAATATCTTCGGCGCGGCAGCCCGCGCGGCTACGGCTTCAAAAGTTCTGTTCGTTCGCGCTGGCAAGTTAGGCTTACGGCTTGGGCATTTTCAGAAGATTGCCGCCGACCGATTTAACACGGGCCAACCGCAAGGTTAATTTTATGGGAACTAAATCAACATTAGACATCGTGGAATCCGCCATCGTTGCCAACCTGGCAGCCGAATCTGGCCTGGCAGCATATCAGATTAAGGCCGCTGCCCAGGCCGATAAGATCGACCAGCCCGATAACATAATCGTAGCCTGCGAATCGGCAGGCCCGCCGCCTGGGCTGGCGCAAGTTATGGGCAACTATCTTTGCCGAATTAGCGTGGGGATATTTACGCAAATCGATAGCGGCAGCCTGGCGGCGCATCGTTCAGCCTGTCAGGACGCGCAAGGCCGCCTTGAGGATCAGGCAGGGATTAAAGGTTCGTTCGTTTCTTTGGGCGATGCGACCTGCTACTATAGCGAAATTAGCAGCATTGACGAAGGGCGCGGCGATCGGGCGTTTATGACAACCCTTAACTTTGAAATGCTTATTGTCCTGGCTGCCGTTTGACCAGGCTTGCAAAAGTAACAACTTACTTCGATGCCTTCGATCACTAAAGGGACGGCCCATATTCACGGAATTGCAGGCACGATTACGGGCCTAACAATCCAAAGTTATACTGTCGGCAAATCCTTTGCCAATTCGGACGAAGTTACCAATTCCATTGGGGTTGTTATCGGCGTTAAAATGTATGACGAACGAAAGACCCTCCAGGCCGAAGGGTTAGTTCCTACTTCATATACTGCTGCGGTTGGCGATAACCTTACCTTTACGGGCAACGGCATCGCCTTTAGCGGATTTATCCAATCGATCGAAGAACGGGGAGAAGCGAAAGGTTATATGCGGATCTCTGTTAGCGCGATTGAATACGAAGGTATTTGATTTTTCCTAACGGCTGGCGATTGTCAGCCTATGGCAGATAGGCGATTCCTTTCGGCGCACCTTATACCCGCGCGAACTTATGTCCTGGGCAGGATGTTATTGCCGTTTTGTATTAAGCATAGGATCTGGCTGCAGGGTATTGATTCCCCGTTTCTGCAAAGCGATAAAGAGATTACGCCCGCCGATCTGATTATCGGCCTGAAAGTTTGCGCGGAAGAATCGTTCGGGAAGCCTACCTGGGCTGATCGCTGGCTGGCGCTGCGGCTTACGCTGGATAGCAAATTATTTGCCGAAGGCTGCCGCGCTTTCGTTTGCCATATCGATACGCATAAAGATTGGCCCAGGTTTTACGAAAAGAAAGAATCGCAGCGCGGCGGCGAGGGGACAGTTCCCTGGCAGTTGTCAGTCGTTGCGGCCCTATGCAAAAACGGCATAACATATTCGGAAGCGATGCAAATGCCCGAAGCGAAGGCGATCTGGCTTTCGGCGGTTTTCTCGATCCAGGGCGGCGCTAAACTTGATATTCTTTCAACTGATGACGAAGAACTGATTGAAAGCCTGCAGCCGCCCGCAGCAGTTGACGGCGCGGCAAATGTAGGGGAAGCCCGCAAACCTTATGAGCAATAGCCTGGAGTTCTCAATCAACGCGCGCGACAATACATCAAAGGTTGTCGATACTGTAAATAATAAGATTAACAACTTCGGGCGCGATGTTGCAAAAATGGCGCTTGGCATCGCTGGCCCGCTGGCCCTGGTTCAGTTGGCAATCGGGAAGATAGGCGAAGCGATTGCCGAATATAAAGAACAGGTAGCCGAAGCGATTAAGTTCGGTTCGGAACTGCCTAACCAGGCTAAAGCGTTGAATGTTAGCGTGGAAGAATATCAGCGCCTTTCAAACGCAGCCGAAGCCGCAGGCGCTGGAATCGATACTGTCGCGCAAGCGTATATCGAAGTTCGCAAAGCGATTGATGCCGCTAAAGATCCGACCAGCAGCCAGGCCGCTGCGCTGCAGGCGCTTGGCTTCGCCGCCGCCGATATCGCCGCAGGGACTATTAAGCCGATTGAAGTTATCGAACGCCTGGGCCGCGCTATGCTTACGGGCGCTGATGACGCTACGCAGTTTAAGATCGCTTCGGGCCTGCTGGGCGCGGGCGTTGAAAAGTTAATTCCCATTCTTCGCAAGGCCGAAGCCGCAACTAAAGGTTATAGCGATGCGGGCGATGTTTTGTCAGAAGAAGAAGCAGGCATTTTGCGCGATGCGGAAATCGCTGAAAAGAAAGGCGAACTTAAAGAAAAGGTAGCCAAGGCCAGGGAAGCCGCGCGCGACAAGTTCTTTGCAAAACCGAACGCTGGGCGCGAAGCATTAAGGAATGAATTATTCCCGACACTTTCCGAAAGCGAAATGAGAGAGAAAAGCGGCGGTTCGATGAGCCTGCCTGGTTATAGAGCAAATATGAATTACAAGGATGGATATCGCACCGAAGATACATTCGTAAAGGACAAACTTACAGATGAAGAAAAGGATTTGATTATTCGGGAATACGCTGCGCGGGCGAAAGCGCTAAAGGCCAAAGAGGAAGCCGACAAGGCCGCCGCCGACAAGGCCGCCGCCGATCAACTAAAGGCAATCGCTGACGAAGCGGCGGCGAAGCAGCAGAACGCTAAAGACGAAGCCAAGCGCTTGGAAGAAGCCGATGCCGCGCAACTTAAAACCCTCGAAGATGAGGACGCGCGCCTGGAAGATTTATCAAAGGGTCAGGGCAACGCCGCCGCCGACAAAGCCAAAGCCGACAAGGCCGCGCTGGGTAAGGCATTGGACGAAGAAGCCAAGGCCGCCAGCAAAGAAGTTAAGTTCACGGGCAGCAGCCTGCGCGAAATTGGCGGCGCGCTTTCGGGCGAAGCACTAACCAGCGGAATCGATTACCAGGCTGCGGCGCTGGACATTAATAATAAGATACTTATTGAACTGCAGAAACTTAATCTGAAAACCCTGCCCGCCGTTCCTGATACAAACTTTACGATCAGTAACGAACCGATGGGCCTTTATAGGGTTTGATTTTATGACTATTAAAACAAAGGGGAGCGTTGACGGCTTCGAACTTCAACCCGATTGGACAATCGAAGGGGACGGCTACGGCCTGCTTACTTCGCGCTTAACTTTCCGATGCAACGCCGCCAGCGCCGCCGCAAAATCGCCCAGGACGGGCGAGAGTCATCCTAAAGACGGGCGTTTGAAATGCCATCGTTCAACCTATACAGTTATTAAAGGGGACGCAGCCCAGATAATTGCCGAATATGTAGGCATCGAAAGCGGGGATTATACGCGCATTCAGATTAAAGGGGATATCATTACGGGAACGCAGCCGATCCAATCTCATAAAGATTTCATCAGAGTTCTTAAAAATAAAGGCTGGGATTCGGCAACCCAATCGTTCCCCGAAACAAAAGCGGCGGCGGTTGATAACGCCCTGGTAGGCGTTAAATCTTTCGTTGTCGCAGATTCCCAGATCACGGCAACTTTCTACAGCGCCAGCAAAGGGACAGTTCAGGAAGGCGTTAATATGGTAGGCAAAACCTTTTCTTCGATGCCTGGCCTGCAGGATGTAGTTCTGCCGACCTATGGCAGCCAGAAGTTAAGCGCCTTTCACGATCGTTATGCTATGCTGGCAGGTTTGAGTTATGAGAAGTTCGCCCACTTATACAAAATTAATTTCACGATTAGGATTTCGCCAGGCGGCTTTCATAACCTTATCTATCCACGCCACAATTAAACCCCAACTTTATGCTGCAGCAAGGCGTTGGATATTCTTATTCTAATTCTTCGTTAGGTTCATCGCTTACGATTGATATCCCAGCGCGCCCGAAGGAAACGCTGCCATTATTTATTTACGAAGATACTGATTCTAACGGGAATACTGTTTTCAGAATCAACGCAGGAACTTTTAACAATGTATTGCCCAGGGTGAACGGGCAGGAGATCGGCAGCGATAACGCCTATCTGGCAGCGCCCAATCAAACCAGCCTGGTATTACTTACGACTGTAGCAGCGCCAAAGCCGAACCCTGCCTGGCCTGTCGGCTTTCCTTCTATAGCGTTAACAACTAATCAGGTAGTTCCTCCAGCCACGCCGACAGCCGCTTATCTTTCGATCGGGAAGATTGTAGTAACAAACGATCAAGGGAATAAGGTTTATACAATTCAGAACTTTGTCAGCGGCAGCCTTTGGGGTGAGCGCTACGAATGCGGCGATACTTTAGAATATTGGTTCAGCCGAATCTGATGAGCCTGCCGCATCGCATCGCCGCAACCTTTTGCGAATTGGGGAAACTTGATGACCCCAAGGAAAAGCGCCTGCCTGGGCATAAGTTTAACAAGGCCAGCAAAGTTGATAGCGGGGACGGCCTTGCCAACCCTGGCGATCTAACCCCTACGCACGAAGGCTACGGCGGCGGCGCAAATAGTTATTACACGGCTTACCCGAAATATCTAATTACAAAAGTTCAAGGGACTAACCTGGGGGTTTCATCGGCTGAAAACTTCCCAGCAATTCAAATAACCCTTACCCCTTTTAAAAATGAATGGTCGGCTAATGTAATCGATGGGCGCAGCGAAATCGCATTTTATGTAGTTCGCAACGATGAAGATATTTCCGACCTTGCCGCGCTTGCGAGGGAAACGACAGGCAAAGCCGAATTGGTTATTCAGGATTGGTCAGTTTATTTTAATCAAGATCCGCCGCCGTATTGCGATAATACGGCAGCCGAACTTATATCAACTATAGTCCTAAAGCCGCTGGACAGCCTCGACCCCAACGATGTTTATTTTAATAATTTAAAGTTCTTTCCAACTGAACAGTTCCAGCCCTGGAGACACGGCATTGAGAAAGGTTTTATTACGCAAGGCAATATGCTTTGCAGTTTTTCAGCCTATAACATCAGGCTTGATGAATTAGGGGTTAACGCCGTTAACACTCTTAATCTGTCTGATCCGAGTTTTCAATATATGCGCCACCTTTGGAAGCCGCTAAATACTGACACGGCGGTTTTCTATTCTAATACCTGCACGTGGAAGTTAAAGATTAAGGCCGAACTTTGCTGCTGGAATGAAGGTTATAAAATCAGCGGCAAGGTAAAGATTTCTTATATCGATTGTTTCGAGCCGCCGCGCTTCCCTGGCTTTCCGAATTACCCCTATAAAAACACAACGCCCGATGCCAACGATCCGAACAATGTTTATTATTGGTTCGTTTTTCACGGCAATATATTCAAGGTTGATACTTTCGAGCCTGTTCCGTTTCAGGATATTCCTTGGGAAGTTACGATTGACGATCAAACGGCAACGGGCGCAGAAATCGAAATCGAGGAAATACCCATTCCGCAGGAAATCGGCGGCAACCTGAAGCGCCTTTATTTTATAAACGGCTTTACAGTTGATACAATCGAACCGCCGCCGCCGCCCGCTTAATGCTAATCGTTTGACAGCCTCGCAACTTTGAAGCCCTAAACTTTATGGCCCTACCTTCTGCTTTAAAACTGTTTATCAACCCGCGCCGTAACCTGGCCTTCGGCAACTTTGAGGGGACGGCCCAGATCACGAACCCAACCTTTACCTTGGGCGATACGGCGCGCATTGAACTTTACCTGGTCGAAGATACGAATATTAGTTCTTACCCCAGGCAGGAAATCGCTTGGCCTGGATCGCCTGGCATCAAGGTTGCAATCGGGCCGATTGATGAATCGCCCAAGGCAGGAACTTGGGAAATTGTTTTCGGAGGCGATGCTACTTCTGCCCTGGCCTTTAACATTACGGCAACCGCCTTGTCGGCGGCGATCAACGCGCTGGCTTCGATTACGGCAGCAGGCGGCGTTACTGTTTCTAAAATTGGGGATAACTATAACATCGTTTTTAACCAGAACGGCGCGCGCGCTTTATTTACTACTGATGCAAGTTCATTAATTCCCCTTTCTACTGCTACTGCTTCGACCCTGCAGGAAGGGGACAATACACGCCCAGCGATTAGCCTAATCCATTTGCAAAGAAATGTTGCAGGGTTGGCAACTTCGTTTGCCGCAACCCCAGCCAGCGTTCTAACGATTGAAACCCTGTCGGCCTGGAACGGGCAGCGCGTGAATTATCGGGCCAGCATATCGCCCGATCCGAAGGGCGGTTCGTTCAGCCTGTCATTTGACGCGCTTACGGGTAGCGATGTATCAACCGCCGCGCTGGCTGTCGGCGCACCTGCGCTTGATATCCAGAACGCCTTATCCCAGGGCGCGCTGCTGGACAAAGTATCGGTAACGCAAGTAGGCGCTTACGCTTATGATATTACGGCAACTGTTCAGCCCGATGCTGCTGGGCTAACTGCCAATGGTTCGGGCATTAAATCCTTTAGCGGCTATGTCGGGGAACTGACCCTAAACACGGCTGAAGCGATTAGCCTTCTGGATGGCGCGGTTCTGGTTTCTACAACGCTGGAAGTTGAAATTACTTCTGATAGCAAAACCCTTACGATCCTGCAAATCGCTTGCGTATTAGATAACGCAGTTATCGATCAGGGCGCGGTTGTTCCGCTGGTTCTGGATACTTACCTTACCGAAGTTACGGCAGACGGGCGCTATGCCCGCCAAAGCAATAACCTAAACGATCTGGCAGATTTATCAGTCGCGCGCGCTAACCTGGATGTTTATGATACCAGCGCCGTTGATTCGCTGCAGGCGCTGAAGGCCGATGTTGCGGGCGCTACTTTTGGCGGCGATATCATCAGGGACAACGGAACGGGACAAACGATCATCGGGCCTGCATCGGTTTCTTTCAGCCAAACGGGCGGCGGCGGTTCGTTCATCAATTACGGCAGCGTTTCCCTTACCTTCCCCGATGCCAGCGTTCAATCAACCGCTTACACGGGCAGCGCGGCGGCAGATTTTGCCAGCATTACGGGCCAACCGAATGACAACGCTAACCTGTCGCAAGCACTTTCAGATAAATACGATAGCACGAATCCAAGTAATTTCATAACAACGGCTAATCTTTCTGATGGCATCAGCGTTTTCGTTATCGGCGTTCCTTATGAACTTAACCCAGGCGATGATACTGTTTCCAGGCTGAAGTTAAGCCAGGGAACGCCGCAGGCAGTTTCAACGGGCGATGTATGGTATGACGGGCAATCGCTTGCCTACTGCGATGCTTCATCAAATGCGCGTTACCTTTTGGAAAGCGCTAACCCATCAATCAGCGGCGCGCTTACTTTTACAGGTATCCTCACAACCCTGCCGCCGTTAAACTTGGGGATCGAGCGCGATGCCGCGCCTACTTATGCCATTAACGGCAGCGTTTGGATTAACAACGCTGCGATCCCCAGGTTAACTTACCGATCGGGCGGCTTTAATTATAACGCCGCGCTGGTTAACGGGACTAATAATTTTAGTAACTATCAAAGTATTTCGACCAGCAGCGCGGCGTTCCCTGCGCTTCGTATCGAACAAAAGGGAACTGCGCCCGCCCTGGTAGTTGAAGATTCTGCAACGCCTGATGCTAATGCGCTGGTGGTTGATGCTTCAGGAAATGTAGGCATCGGCCTGGCTTCAGCCTATACGGCTACGCAAAAGTTAGAGGTAGTCGGCAATATCAAGGCCGATAATAACATTAACGGCGCAGGCCCAGCGTATCGGGTTAACTCCGTTGTGGCGCATACAGGCGGCGCGGATACTCACGATCTGCTGGTTTCGATTGGCGGCAGCACCTATCGCATCGCCTTGCGCTTCGTTTCCACCCCTTAACCCCTATGGCATATATCTTAACATTCCTGGCAGGCGCGATCGCTGGCCTTCTAATCTACAGAAAGCATAGCGCCAAACTTTCGGAAGCCGAAGCCAAGGCCCGCGCTGCGGCTGGCATTCTAAAGAAGTAAGCCGATGCGCCGCAGCCTGCTGCTGGTATTGCTTACCCTGGCAGGCTGTTCTAACGGGCCAGAAGATTTGCTGCCCGATGCAAAGCCCGCCGCTGGCGCTGATGTTACGGCATCGTTTGGGCTGAAGCAGGATAAAGCCGATTTCAAGGTTGGCGCTGCAGTTCAGGCGGCGCGCGAAGCAAACGCAGCCAGCAAGCCTTCAGTCGTTGAATCCGAACTGTCCCTGGCTTCGTCCTATCTGCCGCCCGTCCCGTCAAGCGATCTGATTGAAGCCCGAAGCCGCGCGCAGGCCGCCGATCCTGCCGCCTATGCCAAGGCAATCGAAGAAGGGAAGCGGCTGAATGAAGAACTCCATAGCCTTTGGGATAGGATGGAAGCCGAACAATCAAAGGCTGCCGCTGATATCAAAGAACTTCGCAGCCAGGTTGAAGGCCATAAGGCCAAGGCCGAAGCCGAAAGGAAAGATAAGATTGCCGCGCAGTTGGGCCTGGCTGGCGCTGCTATGCTGGGCGCAGGCGTTCTTCTGCTGGCCTTCGGTTCTTATATCGGCGTTACGAAGTTCAGCGCGGCCCTGGTTATGGTAGGCGGCGCGGCAGTCGTAAGCCTGCCCTGGGTTTTTGATAGCAACTATTTTCCCTGGATCGCTGGCGGCGGCTTCGCCCTGGCGGCCCTGCAGGTTTCAATCGCCTTGGCTGTCAAACTTTGGCGCTGGTCATTCCCTGCGCCGCCGCCCGTTTGCGAAGCCCGCCTGCCTGAAGAAGATTTTAAAACCATAACCCGCCCGCCCGAATGAGCGCCGCGCCAGCAATCCCCGACAGCCTGGAAGCCGTAACTTCTGATGAAGCGATGAAGGCTGGCATTATCGCCGCAGCCTTGGGCGGTTCGGCTATGATCGCGCGGTTACTGCTGCAAAGCGAACGCGCCAGCCTGGGCTTTATCCTTCGCAGTTCCTTCGCTGCCTGCGTAACGGCTTACTTTGTTAACCTGGCAGCCCGTGATTACATTACCAGCGAAGGCTTGCGCGTTTGTATTTGCGGCATCGCTGGATTCGCCGCGCCTGAAATACAGAATTACGGCCTGGAGTTTATAAAGGCAAAGATGCAGGGTAAGGTTATGGAAGCCCGTAAAGGCGCGGGCATTAACCTTCCCAGCAAAGCCAAGCCGACCAAACGAAGGAAACAAAATGGCAAGCGCTGATCATCAGGCGTATAACTTGCGGCTTGCCGTTATCGGCTGCCTTGCGGTTTCGATGATCTGCGCGCTTACTATTTACCAAACGGCTGATTTCATTCTGGCTTCCCTGCAATCAAGCGAAGCGCTTGTTATGTTAATAACCGATGCGGGCGTTCGCAGCGATGATAAGAACCTCGAAAGGAATCTGGGCAGCGCAACCCTGGCGCTTTCTACCTGCCGAGATATATGCCTGGCTTTATTCCTGGGCTGTTGCCTGATCGGCTGCGCGCTGGCTGCAAAACTATTAGGATGGGCGAACCGCCCAAGTTCCCGAAATGGCAAAAACTAAAAAACGATTTACCATTAAGGAAACAAACCTGGCAGCCGATTGGGGACAGGCCGAACCGCTGGGCGGCAATCGTTTTGTTATTCGCATCGATCGGAAACATCGCAGCGAGCGCAGCAGGCTGAACACTTTGGTTCACGAAGCCGCGCATATTGCGGATATGGATACCAGCGAAACAAAAGTTCGGCATTTAACTGCCGTGATCGTGGAGGCGCTATGGCGGCAGAACTATCGGCGCGTTCGTCAGTAGCCCGCGCAGGCCGCTGGCTGGCCCGCTGGCGGGCTTTGTATGCCTGGGCCTACCCTTTCCCCTACCTTGGCCCATCAGGGCCGCCATAGGCCAGCCAGGCGCAATCGGCTTAAAGGCTGGTTAGGCGGGCAAAACCGCAGGGAAAGCGGGCTTTCTGGCTGGGATTAAAATAGTTTGATTTTCCCGTTGACGGCAGCCCAGGCCGATCTACTGTCCTGATATTCCTAACCCGCAAAACAAAACCAAAATATGAAAACCGAATCCCAAATCCTGAACGCGATTGAAAGCGCCTATCGCGCTGAATACCAGGCAGCCGCCGATGCCGCCGCCTTCGCCGCAAATGCCGCCGCCTTCGCCGCAACCAGGGGCGCAACGCGCGAAGCAAACCGCCTCAACCTGGCTGCCGAAGCCAAGCGCGAAGCGCTTAACAAGTTCCGCGAAATCGCGATGCGCGCGATCTACCCGAACGGCTAACCCTTTCCCACAACCCAACCCGCAAAAAACAAAACGCATATGACTACCGCCCGCCTACAGAAACAAATCGCCGCTGCTAACCGCGCCCGCCGTTGGGACGAAGCAATCGACCTGGCAGATCGCTATCGCCTTGCGGTTTCCGCGCATCGCAGCGCAGCCGCTGGCATCAGCCAGAAAGTCAGCGGATCGCCGTCCTTCGGCGGCCTATGCGCTTCGGCCTTGGCAGATTACGAACGCTGCCGCCTGGAACTTCTGGAAATTGAATCCGCTATGGGACGCAACCGCCAGGCGCGCGGCCTGCCTTACTAACCCTTTTCTACAAACTAACCCGCAACCCTACCCGCTATGACCGCCAGCCAAGCCAAGCCCGCCGTTCCTACCAGCCTAACCGATCCTGCCGTTAAGGCGGTTCTGGATTCGCTGCTAATGTCCTGGGAACTTATTGATCTGGATATCGGAAACGCTGAATCGCAGGAACGCGCCTGGGAACTTTCCCTTCGCGCAAAGCCTGGCGATGCCGTTGCGATTACTGCCTTTAACTATTGGGCCGATCAGCGTATCGAATGCCAGGCTTACAAGGCCAGGCTGCGCGGCCTAATCAAAGGCATTCGTTACTTGCGCCCTGATGGATCGTTTCCCCTGGTCGGCTGGCAGCGCGCTGCGAAGGAAGCGAAGCGCATCAACGGCTAACCCTTTCCCACAACCCAACCCAATAACCCGAACGCAAATGATTACCGCCGAACAAATCGAAGAAGCGAACGCCGATCGCCTGATCTGCAAAGCCAACCTGGCAGCCTGGCGCAAGCGCCTGAAGAAAGCCGTAGCGCTTTATCCCTGCCTTCACGCCGCCGCCCAGCCCGAAGCCGCGCGCTTGATCGGTGAAGCCTACCTGCAGGTTAAGGCTTGCGGCGCTTGCGCCAGGGCCGCGCAGGAAGTTTATCGGCAGGCTATCTTTATGGCCCGCAAGTTAACCCCTTCTAACTAAACCCTATGCTTCGCCCTATCCTTATCGCCTTGTCCCTGGCTGCCGTGATCGCCTTCGCGCTTTCGGTTTTCTTCGGCAACGATTTCCCCGATCTGCTGGAACTAATCGATAACCCCAAGTTCTAAACGCTATGGATACGCCCGCCATCAGGGAACGCTGCCTGTTTAATTTGCATATGCTGGCCTGCGAAGTTGGCTTCATTAACGATCGGCTTATTTGCTGCGACATAACGCAGGCCGCTGCCCGCCGCCAGGCGCAAACCCTGGCTGACCAGACAACGGAACGAATGCAGCAGGACGGCGCAGCCGAAGCCTGGATTACGGCCCACAACGCAGCGGGCGGGCTGGTCGGCCTGTCCTGGCAGATTCTCCTGGTTAACGACCCTGATCCCTTACACGGCAATATAACCCCCAAGGGCCGCGCCTGATGCGAACCGCCGCCGCCCTGTTCTGCCTATCTGGCTGGGCCGCTACGGCCTTGGCTGTCGAAGGATGGCAGGTTGATGCCGTGATTAGGATAGAAAGCGCTGGCAACCCCAAGGCCGTAGGGGACAACGGCGCGGCAATCGGGCTGGGCCAATTTCATCGGGCTGCCTGGATCGACTGCAGCCAGGTAAGGGAAGCGCGCGGCCTGCCCGCCTACCCCTACAGCCGCGCGGCCTGCCCGATCATCGGGCGCGCCTACCTTGCGACCTGGCTTGCCTACCTGGGCGAACGCTACGCCCGCGCTACAGGCCGCCAGGCATCAACCGCTGATCTTTACGCTATGCATAACCTTGGCTTTAACGGCTACGCTAAAAGGGGTTTTGATATTTCACGCTGCCCAGGCATAACTATACGGAAAGCCGCCAGCCTTAACCGCTGACTGTAACCCGAAAAACACAATGCAAACGATCGCAGCGATTGATCCTGGCGCTAAATCTGGCGGCATCGCCTTATGCGACCAGAACGGCATCAGGCTATTTAAAATGCCCGCCGATGCCAGCGAACTGCGCGACATTATTCCCTTTAACGCTACTGTAGTTATTGAGAAAGTTCCTCCCTTTGTCGGGCGGCTGATCCCCAGCAGCGCGGCGTTCAAGTTGGGCAAATCTGCGGGCTGGCTGGAAGGCTTTACGCAAGGCCGCCAGCAGCGATTGATCCTGGTAACGCCGCAAGCCTGGCAAGCGGGCCTTGGGATTCCGCGCGGCGCGCGTTCGCAATCCCAATGGAAAAGCGCCCTGAAGGCCGAAGCCGCCCGCCGCTATCCTTCGGTTAATAATCTAACGCTGCAAACTTCTGACGCGCTTCTGTTACTTGATTGGGCGCTGCGAAATCCTGCCTGCCTTGGCTGATCCCTTTCCCCAAAATGAAAAAACACAACCTACAACCAGCGCCCGCAATCGCCCCGCATTCGCCAGGCGTTCAACAAATCGGCGAAAGCCCTTATTTCATTATGCCCGATGGCAGCGTTACGCGCCGCCTAAAGCCTACCCTGATTAACGGAACGCCCTATTATAATCTTTGCATCGGCAGCGGCAAAACAATCCGAACCAGGCACGATCGGCTTTTAGATTTTGCCATCGCCTTTGCCGCCGTAGGCGAAGCCCGCGCCGCCGCGCGCCAGCAGCCGCCCGCTTAACAGATTTCCCACAACCCAAAACAACCGAACAAATGAGCCGCCCGAAGAAGGACGAAAGCCTGATCATAACAACGAACGCCGATTATGTTATCAGCGTTAAGCCCGCCGAAGAAATGACTGCAACCGAAGCGCTAACCGCAGGCATTAACGCCTGTTCCAATGTCCAGGCTACGCGCATCAATCCCCATTTCCGTAGCAAGTATTTTGGGCTGGGCGATTTACTTTCGCAAGTTAAGCCGACTCTATCCGCTTACGGCCTGGTTATCCTGCAAACCCCCACTTCCAGCGAAGAACGGATTTGCGTTAGAACCGAAATCTTACACGGCAAAAGCGGGCAGCGTTTTGATTTCGGGGAACTTGGCATTAAGGCCGCTGGCCTTAACCTGCAGGCGCTGGGCAGCGCGCTTTCCTTTCTCAAGCGCTACGCTATCGCTACGATTGTAGGCGTTGCTTCTGATGACGAAACCGAAGATGACGGCAACGCCGCCAGCCGCCCGATCCAGCATAGCGCGCCCAAGCCGCAGGCCGCCCAGGCTGCCGCGCAGCCCAAGCCCGCCGCCTGGTTCGTAACCGCTGGCTTCGTTACGCCGCAGGCCCAGGAAGTTGCCGCCGAACTCCTGCGCCGTAAGGGTTGGCTGGGCGCTGGGGACGGCCTGCAGGAACTTGACGAAAGCAAAATCGCCGCGCTGCATCAGGGTAAAATGTTGCAAACCTTTGTTGATGCCGTTCGCGCCCAACTCTTAACGCCGAAAGCCCAACCCGATGCCCGTTAACCCGAAGGTAAATCCCTGCCTTCCGATCACGCCTTACCCTATGGCCTTCAACGCAAGCCTTCCCTATCGCCGCAGCGCTGCCGTTATCCTGGTCGAATCAGGCGTTCGCCCGCGCCATATCCGCAAGGCGCTGCTGCTTTCAGGCCGACAACTTCGCAAGGCCCAGCGATCAGCCAACCTTTCGCCCGTCCTGCCGTGAACGAACCGAAGAAGCCGCGCCGCGCGCGCGAAATGCTGGAGATTAACGGGCGTAAGGTTAGCCGCAGCCTGTATAACAAACTTAACGCTATCCGCGCCGACCTGGAGCGCCTTAATAATGTCGAACGATTGAACCTGCCCGACATAGCCGCGCGCCTTTCGGTCAGCCGTGAAACGGCAGCGACCTGGGCCGAACTCCTGGGCGTTACTATCCTTAACAGTTATCGCCGCCCGCGCCTTGATAAATCTACCTGGGCGAAGTTATTGCCGCCGATGCGTAAAAGGGGAATGACATACAAAGAGATCGGCGCGCAGGTCGGCGCTACTAACATTAGCGTTTGCCGCTGGTTTCTAAATCAAGGCATCGTTACGAATAAACATTATAACCGCTGAAGTTGTGGAAAGATTCCCTGCCATTCCGAAGGCCGTAACCCGCCAGCATTACGCAAAGCATAAAAACGGCGCAGCGAAGTATGCGCTTTACGCGCTGATCGATTCGGTTGATGTAAGCCTGGAGGTAAGCGCCGACACCCTGGCGGCATTCAGGCTTAACCTTGCCGCCTGGACTAACGAAAGCCGTAAGGCGTTCAGGTTCTCCATTGTTTCTTTCTGGCTGGTTCTTAACTCCCACGATTTCAAACCCTACTCTCCTCATAAGCCGCCGCGCCTATAACTTTCCCAACCCAAAAACCGATGACCATAACTAAAGAACAGATCAACGCCCTTCCGACTGCAACCTGGACGCGCGAACAATACGATGCCCATAAGGACGCGCTTAATCAAAGCGGCTGTAAAGCGATTTTACATTCGCCGCAGCATTACCAGGCCGAACTTACTAACCCGCGCAAAGATACGGCAGCGCTACGTATCGGCAGGCTTACGCATATGGCGGCCCTGCAGCCCGATCAGTTTGCCGCCCTGGTAATCTGCGAACCAGAAGATGCGCCGAAGCGCCCAACCGAAAAGCAGGCAACGGCGAAGAAGCCGAAGCCCGAACATATCGAAGCGCTGCAGTTCTGGCAGGCGTTCGATTCCCAGGCCGCTGGCAAAATCGTTTGCGATCGGGACGAATACCTGGAATCGATTGCCTACGCTGGCGCGCTCAAGGCCGAACTTTCCCATTGGCAAGTTAATCCCTTGGCAACCGAACTTTGCCTAACCGCCGATTACGGATCAACGCCCCTAAAATCTCAAATCGATTTGATTGGCGCTGATGGGTTTATTTACGATCTCAAAACCTTCACGGGCTACGCAACTCCCCAGAACATCCTTCGCGAAATCTATCAAAGGGGTATGCACCTGCAGGCAGCATTTTATCAACTGATTTTTAAACTTGTTTTCGGGGAAAGGCCCGCAGGGTTTCGCCTGGTCTTTGTCGAAAAATCCCAGCCTTACGCAACCGCTACCTTTGAACTTTCGCGCGAACTGATCGCTGAAGGCGGCGTTCTGCTGCAGCAATCAATCGAGGCTTACAACGCCGCGCGCGAACTGAACCATTGGCCCGCCTACCCGAAGCAAATCATTACCCTTGCGCCGCGCGCGCAAGGCGGCAGCCAGGCCGATAACGCAATCACCTTTGCCTAAACCCTATCCCTTATGATCCCTGAAAACAATAAGCCAAAACTGCAGCCCATTTCAAAGCCTGGGCGCTATTCTGTTCGTATCTGCAAACTGCGCGAAGAAGATATCGGCCTTACAGCCAAGAACGATCCAAAGGTTCGCGTTCTAATGGTTACGAACGATAGCCAGAAGATTAACGATCTGTTCTATGCTTCGACCCCAGGCGCTTTAAAGCGGGCCGCTGCGTTTGTCGGCATCGCCCTGGGCAAGCCTGTCGGAATGCCGCCCAAGGATAAGGACGGCTTTGCCGCTTTCATCGGGCAGGCCGAAGGCAAGGTTATCGCCGTTGAAGTTATCGAGGTGAACGAAACCTGGCAGGACGGAAGCGAACATATCGTTCGCAAGGTTAGCCGCTTTGAATCCCTGCAGGAAGGCCCGCCGCCACCCTGGAGGCCAAAGCCAAAGGCCGCGCCGCTGGTTCAGCCCGACATTTCCTTTGATGCCGAACCGCCCGACAACGGCAGCGTTCCCTTTTGATCGTGGGAACATCGTATTCCAAGCCTGCGCTGATCCTGATTTGCGGATACGCCCGCGCTGGTAAAGATACCCTTGCGGACGGCCTAACGGCTGGCGCGCTTGGCCCTACGGCGAAGGTTGCGCTTGCCGATCCGCTTAAAGAGACAGCCGACAACGCAATAAAAGAAATAATCGGCAGCGGCGTTAAGTTCCCAGGCTTTAAGAACGAAGCATTTAAGGTAACTAACCGCGCGCTGCTGGTCGAACTTGGGAAAACCTGCCGCGCTATCCATCAGGATTGCTTTATCGAAAAGGCCCTGGAGAAAGCCAGCGCCTTGATCGCCCAAGGCATTACGGCAATCATTACCGATGTTCGCTATTCAAACGAACTCCAGCGCTGCCACGATTTAGCCCAACTAAAAAACCTGCCGCTATATACGATGCTTATCGAAACATCGGGCATCGGGCCAGCGAATGATGAGGAACGAACTAACCAGGCGCTGCTGCTTATCCGTTCCGAAACATCGAACATCGGCTGGTCAGATCATACCCGCTGGCAGATTAACGAAGCGCTTGCCATATATAGACACGGGCGCGAACTTGCGCGCTCAATTCACATTTGATTTGCCCGACACCCTGAACCGCAAAGCATAGCCCGCCCACAACCTAACAAGCGGCAGCCACAACCGCCGCGCAAACTCTATACCCTATGCCAGCCCAACCGCTGACCCTGCCGTTCGATCCTGACGCTGAACGCAACCTTATCGCTTCGATCCTGGTCGATGCCGACCCCAGCAAGCCAAGCCTGAAGGCTTGCGCTACCATTGGCCTAACGCCTGCCTGTTTTTACGAACCGCGCCATCAACTGATCTGGAACGCTATCCAGGCCGTTGATTCCGAAGGCGCGCTGCCTGACGAAATAACAGTATCTAACTACCTGCGTAACCAGGGCGTTATCGAACAGGCTGGCGGCAGCGCCTACATTAACGAACTAACGGGCGCTTTGTTCGCGCCTTCCCCGAACCTGCGGGCATCGGCGGCGATCGTTAGCGAAGCGCATCAGGCCCGCTTACTAATCGGCATCGCCCAGGGAACGATCCAGCGCGCACAATCTGGCGCGTTCAAGCCTAACGAACTTGCCGCATCGTTCGCAGCCCAAGCCAAGGCCGCGCTGCAGGCTTATGCGCCGAAGGACGGCGAGCAAAAAATGGAACTGCACGATTTGGAGGCATTCGACAGGGACAACGATCCGAACAACCTCATCGGCAAGCGCTGGCTTTGCAAAGGCGGCAGCCTACTGTTTTCGGGCCAGGCTGGCAGCGGCAAATCTACCCTGGTTACCACGATGGCAATCCGCTGGGCGCTGGGGTTCGACCTATGGGGAATCAAACCTGTTAGGCCGTTGCGTATCCTGATCCTGCAATCAGAAAACGACCTGGGAGATTTAAGCGAACAATGGAACGATACCTGTAACGCCCTTAACCTTTCCGTAAGCGAACGCGCGCGCCTGGCTGAACAAATCTTTATCTATCGGGAAGCCGTTAAAACAGGCGAAGCCTTCGGCATCCTATTGGAAGAACTCATATCAAGGCATACCTGCGATATTGCGTTCGTTGATCCGCTTCTGGGGTTTGCGGGCGGCGATGTATCAAAACAGGATTTTTGCAGCCACTTCCTGCGGCATATCCTACAGCCTTGCCTTATGCGAACGGGTTGCGCCCTGGTCGCAGTTCATCATCAGAACAAACCGCCAAAGAAGAAAGAAGATCAGGGCAGCATAACATCAACTTACGATTTCACGGGAAGCGCTGAACTTGCAAATTGGTTTAGGGCCACGGCGATTTTAAGGCGCGAAGATAACGAACTCCCGCATTTCGTTCTGAAGTTAGGGAAGCGCGGCGGGCGGGCTGGCCTGCAGGATCAAGGCGGGCGCTTTACCGATAGCCTGCGGATAAGGCATAGCAAGGTTCGCGGGCAAATCTGCTGGGAACGGAATAATGACCCCTTGCCAGCCGATGACACCCTTTAGCCTGGCAGCCCGTTTAAGCCCGCTGGCTGGCCTATGGCGGCCCTTGGGGTGGCCTGCCTATGTCCTGCCCGCCCTAACCGCCCTGGCGGGCCTACGGCTGGCCCGTCCTTTGATCCTGCCCGAAGATCGGCACAGGCGTAATAACCTAAAGGTTATTGTTAGGGTTTTAACCCTTTGTTTAACGCTTACGCTACAAAGGGATTATTCCCCTAACTGCTAACCCGCGCGCTGCCTAACTGATGAGAACTAAAAGAGTCAATAAGATGGGAATAACTAAAGCGATTAAATGGCGCAAAGCCTGGCGCGATCATAAGCCGACAATGCGCGCCAACCTGGAACGCATCAATAGGCGGCTGAAGGATAGCAAGGCAGCCCGTATCGAGCGCGTTAAAGTTATCCTGGGATACCTCCCCGAAGGATTTACCAGCAGCCAATCCAAAGAACTATTTACCAATGCGCTGGCCCTGGCTGGTTACGATCCGACAGCGCCCAGGTTAAAGCGGCTGCGAACCTATGCCGTTAGGTATGCGCTGCTGCGCTACGAACCGCGCTTAAATCTTTGGATAAAGTTAGTTTGATAGAATAAACAATCGCCTTAATTTAATCCTATGCCCGCCAATCGCCCAAGCCCGCCGCCGCTGCGCGAAGGCCGCGCCGAAGAAGCGAGGTTTGATACCTGGTTCGCTACCCTTCCGAAGAAGAAGCAAGCGGAATACAAGGCGCGCAACGCTGGGCCTTATTCGGATATGGGCCAGCCAAGGCATTCGTTCCAAGTATATGACAACGCGCCAGCATTTAACGGCGATGATCCCAGGCTAACGGAAACGAAATCCGATGCAGATACCTGGGTTAGCCTTGAGCGCGTTCAGGAAATCGTGAGCGATGTTCTGGCTATCCTGGGCGCTTCCGATGATAAGGCCGTGTTAAATCATTTCGATCTTATCAGGATTATATTAGGCCAGCCCGATGCACCGCAGCAAACCGAACTTGCCGCCCGTATGCGGCTAACGAAACAAGCGATCAGTATCCGCGCAAAGAAGATACTATTACGCGCCAGCAAGATTGCTCCAGGCATTCTTCAGCGCGTTAAAATGAGGCCGAAGCCAAGCGATCGCTGCGCGAATTGGGCGATAAAAATTATAGAGAACAAACCCGATTCGGGTAGGGGTTTTAAGGAATCTTTTACACCCCCCCCAACGAAGGCGTCTTTCCTTCCTTCTA